>JACCDP010977857.1_pt1 | contig 72500 bp, 97 predicted proteins | sample 7445841 | NCBI WGS metagenome assembly JACCDP01 (sample SAMN15323441, study PRJNA562643) | freshwater metagenome | isolation source: river surface water | place: USA:Blue River Watershed | collected 2017-08-17 | reverse complement strand
TTTACCAAAGATTTTTGTGAAAAGTATGAATTTTTTGAATATAAGAGATATCCAACTGGTGAAATAAAGATTGAAAGTCGTGACTACAAGAAGATTAAGAAAAATCTTTTGAAAAAATATATTAACAGAGGTCTTCCAAATATTAGACTTGTGGCTCCAAGGCTCAAAGGTCACATATTCTTTATGGAACATGTTTGGGATGGTTTGGAAATTTATCGTCCATATGCCATAGAAGTAATTAGATCAATAGCTTGGCTCATGAGATCATCTGTTGCTTTGCAAACAAAAAATCATAATCAAGAGGATATTGTTTACTATCTTAATGGTAACCTTGGCAATTTTATAGATCCAGATGTTCAAACTATGTCTAAATCTCAATTTTTAAAAGTTTAAAGAGTTACACAGATGCTGCGAAGAATAAGTTTCTTCTTGCAAAATTATCCACCATCATTTATTAATAAATGGTTTCCTTATCATCAACACAACACGCACAATGGCAACAGAAATCAAAATATTTTATTTTGTCTGAAAAATATTTCAAATCATTTTTTTATGCGTCAATTGATTTATAAAAATATGTTTATAAATTTGTATGAAATTGATTTAAAAAAAAATCCAATTCAAGAAATGGCTAAATTTGTTGAAAGATATTGCGAAAATTTATTGTTGAATGGTGATTGTTCTGAAAATGAATTATATGTTGATTTTTCTGATAAAAAGAATTATTTGTTGAGAGAATACAAAAAAATTACATATGAAAATTTTGATACTAATTGGTTTAACTATGTGCTAAATGAACATAAATATTATGAAAAATTAAACGAATATTTTTTGAACATACCATACAGCTACATTTGGTCAACATACTTTGCCGAAGCTATGGGAGATGCATTAGTTTTAGACGATGATATTGAAAAAGATTATCCGATATTAAAGAAATTTATGACATTCAACTATGAAATTGACAAAGAAAGAAAGTATAAAATTATATTTTGGGATGGTAAAAAGTACGATAAATATCATTTTTCTGAAATTTTTAATTTGCTTGAACAAAATGGCGTTTGCATAGCTACAAATACAATATTTTATGTTGCACATAATACTATTGGCTGGTTTGATGTTAAGGATAAAATTACAGGATTCATAAAATGTTGATCAATTTTTGTTGAATTATGCCTATTATATGATGAGGGGAGCCAATAAATGTTAAGCAAAAAATTTGCTTCTTTGCGATGGTCTTGGGATCATGAAAGTGATTCCTTGATTGCTTATACATCTTTTACTGCACCATCTGTTATTTCTTCATTTTATTCTATCGAATGGCAAGGCGACCCCGATAAATGGATTGCTTGTTTTGAAGGTGTCGAACTAGGAAAAGGTAATTTACAAGAATGCCTCAAGTATTGCGGTTCAGATTATAGTAAAAGTAAGAAAGGTAACAAAAAATGAGCGCAACATATTATACTTCTGAAATGTGGGAAGGTGATCATCAAACAAGAGTTCTTAAAAAATTTGGATTAGACAAAGAATTTCCATATGGATGTGATTCAATTGAAAAGGTCGCTGAATCTCTAGTTGTTGCAAGAATTTGGAAAAAAGTCTTGATGTCAAAACTTACACCAGAACAAGTTCATCAAGCTCAAAATGAAGTTGAAAACGAAATTAAAAATTTTTACGCAAAGAACAAGGCTCAAGTTGGAACATAATACAGATTTTCTTGACACATGTTTAATGGTTCTGTTATTGTTTGCTTTTTCAATGAGCGTAATAGCCTACTTGTCCGAAGATGAGAAAGGTTAATAACATGTTTAACTGGATTCGGAATCTGTTCCAAAATTCTGAATTAAATGAACTAAGAAAAGAAAATGAAAGATTAAATTCAATTATAAATAGAATGGAAATTGAATTAGATCAAATGGCTATAAGTATCAATAGTTTTAAGCAATACAACTATATGGCTTCAAAAATTTTAAGAGGATGAAATATGTTGTCTGAAGAGCGTTTAAACCAAATCTCTTTGAGAGAAGCAAGGGCATCAAAAGGTCCGTGGGAATTCTCTACTCCAGAGGGACAAGACTGGACTCAGCAGGCAAGAGATTATGAATTTATTGCCCATGCAAGAGAAGATATTCCAGCTTTACTTGAAATGGTTAAAGAACTTAAATCATGTAATGAAGAACTCCAATCACTTGATAGTATGCAACAAGTCATGATTGAAAAACTTAATCATGAAATCTCAAGATTGAGAGAATCTGTTTTTGTTCTTGAAGACCAGCAAAGAAGAAATCTTGCATTAAACCTCTCTGGCAATTAGAATGTGCTTTAGCACATTCCGAGGTTGTTAGCGACGAGGCATAAAATGGACAATAAACAAAAGAAAGGAGGGACAAATAGGCAGATGAAGATTGTTGGTTACGAACATCTTCATCTGCATTAGGTCATAGCATGTATTCTCCGCTTGACGGTTTTGGTACTGCGGAAGAATATTGTGAGCGTTGGCACAATCATGGAGATCATTTGTGCCTTACTGATCATGGATTAATGGGTGGAATTCCCAACCTAATTACAACAACAGAACAGTTTCAAAAAAAGAAATTTAAAACAATCTATGGTTGTGAACTTTATGTGAATTCAATTCATGATGAACCAACCGAGACTGAAGAAGCAAGAAATCAATTCATAAAAGACTTGTCTCCTCAAGAAATGGAGGAGTTTAAGGTTAGTAGCCACATCCTAGCCATTGCAGTTACAAATCAAGGTTATGTTAATTTAACAAAACTTTGTAGTTTGGGTTGGTCGCAAGGATTCTACAGAAGACCTAGAGTTAATCATAAATTATTACAACAATATAAAGAAGGAATTATATTTACATCTTGTTGCTGCGCCTCAGAGGCAGCAAGACAGCTACATCTTTATGGTGAAGAAAAAGCTGAAGAATGTATTGTCAAATATAAGACTATGTTTGACAAAGCTTTCTTTTTAGAAATGATGCTTTTGGATTTTGAAAGGCAAAAACCATATAATCAATTTTTGATTAAGATGCATGAAAAGTATAAGATACCAATGATATTAACAAATGATGTGCATTATGCTAACAAAGAAGATAGTCATTTTCAAACATTGATGTTGCTAGTTAACAGTAAAAAAACTTTGGCTGAAATCGAAGCTTTAAAACAGAACAATGTAGATGTGTTTGAATTGCAGGATAAGAATCTGTGGATGAAGACAGAAGAAGAATTAAATGAAATGTATTTGCAAAAATATGCTGATGTTATTCCTGTTGAGATATTTGAAGAAGCAAAGCTTAACACAGTTAAAATTGCAAGATTAGCATCAAATGTTAAAATTGATAGAAGTGTTAAACTACCAAAAATTGAAAATGATGAAGAGAAACTAAAAGAATTAGTATTAAGAGGTCTTAAGAAAAGAGGCATAAGTAAAACCAATACTGTTTACTTTAATCGTGTTGTTGAAGAACTTGATCTTATTTTCCGAAAACAATTCGCTTCGTATTTTCTTATTGTGAAAAGCTTTACGGATGAGGCTAGGAGAGTTTGTAAAGAATTGACAGGACTTGATGGAAAGTATGCTGTCGGTTCTGGAAGAGGATCAGGTGTCGGATCATTAGTGCTTTATTTGCTTGAAGTTACTGATGTTGATCCAATAAAACACGGCTTGCTATTTTCTAGATTCTTATCGGAAAATAGAGGTTCACAAGCCGTCTTGAAATTTTCTACTTAGACTTCTTACCTTCTGGTGGAAGTTTTGATTTAAGAGCTTTAAACTTTTCTTCTAGTTTTGAAACAGCTTCGCTCTTTGGAAGCTTACCATATTTCATTTCATAATTAATACCGGGAGTGCCCATATCACCAAATGGCTTAGACTTTTCGCCAGCCTTTTCACCCTTTGCACTATAAGGCAAAGGCTTGTCCTTTGGTGCTACTGGGAATTCATAAGTAGAACCTTTGGTAAGATTTTTTTGCGGACCTTCAGGTTGAGGAAATTCATATGATTTCATAATGTCCTGAAGCTTTTTCTGGCTATCGCTAATTTCAAGATCTTTACGGTATTGGTCTAATGATTTCATAGGGTTCTCCATTGTGTCTTTAATATTTACTTGGTTCTTGCCAAAATTTGAACAATTGGTTATAGTCTATGTATGTTAGACAACCTACAAATACTCAAGAATTTGGTTTCCAATAAGTTCAAAGAATCAGATTTTTTTGATGATTTGAGGTATAAAAAAAGACTTCAATTTGAATTAATTGAAATAGAAACGCAGAATTGCGCCGAATATTTTCTTGATATACAGAAATCAGGCAAAAAATATCCAAATGAAAATAATTTATTAGTTCCTTTTCTATTAGGAATTTGTGATGATTTTGATATAAACAGAATGTGCGTTACAAAAACAAATGAGTTCCCAGATGTTGATATTGACTTTCTTGCTACAGTCCGTGATTACTTAAAAAATGAATTTGCATTGAAAGAATACAAAGCTCAAAACACATGTAGCATTGGGACATATGGAAGATATGCTCTTAAGTCAGCTTTGCTTGATATGGCAAGAATTTATGGATTAGACAGACACGAAGCGTTGAATATTACTACAAGTTTGAGATTGAGAGATGAAGATGGCGATATAATGACATATGAAGAGGCACTTGAGAATTTTCCTGAGTTGAAAACATATTTGGACAAGTATCCACAAGTTGCTATCGCAATACAAAAATTGATTAATAGAGTCCGCACAACTGGCAAACATGCTGGTGGAGTTATTATTTGTAACGATGAAATTAATAAATTTGTCCCATTAATGAAGACAACTGGTGGAGACAACTTAGTAAGTCAATATGTTGAAGGTTTGGCGACTCAAGAACTTGGCCCAATTGGTCTTGTTAAATTTGACTTGCTTGTAGTTAGCGCATTAGAGCAATTAGGAATAGCAGCAAGAATGATCAAAGAAAGGCATAATATAAAAGTTATTGCTGGAGTGGAGGAAGATTGGGACCAGACTGATTATTTAAATGATCCCAAATGTATTGAAGTGGCCGATAAAGCTGATCTGTTGGGAGTTTTTCAATACGATTCAGATGGCATTAGGGAAGTTGTAAAGAAAGCTGGCATTAATAGTTTTGATGACTTGGTTGCTATTGTTAGTCTTTATCGTCCCGGTCCATTAAACATGAAGATGGACGAACTGTTTATTAAGCGTAAAAGACAAATTGAAACATATGAAAATCATCCATTGTTAGAACCAATTATTGGTTCTACATATGGTATTTTGATTTACCAAGAACAAGTCATGAAGATGTTGCATGTTGTTGGTAAAATTCCACTTAAAGATTGCGAAACAATTCGTAAAGCTATTTCCAAAAAGAAAATAAGCAGCTTTATAAAATACAAAGAAATGTTTATAGAAAATGGAATGGTAACTTTGGATAAAAGTAAAGAGGAAATATCAAAACTTTTTGATTTGATAGAGGCGTTCAGCGCCTACGGATTTAACCTAAGTCATGCCACAGCTTATACTTACATCAGCAGTCGTGGTTTGTATTTGAAGACATATTATCCTATTGAGTTTTATACTTCTCTTCTGATGCTTGAGAGAAGTGAAGAGAAAATAAGAATTTACATTTCAGATGCGGAGGCTCATGGAATAGAAGTTTGTCCTTTGGATATTAATAAAAGTAAAGAAAATTTTTCCATTCAAGATGGAAAGATCTATATTGGTTTTGGGAATATAAAAGGTGTTGGTGAAGATCGAGCAAAAGAAATAGTAGCTTTGCAGCCATTTGTTGATTTTGAAGATTTTATTACTAGATTTGGTACTGATGCAAATGTTTTGAGGGCATTGATTCCTTTAAATGTTTTCAAGGATAGTTCTCCTGAAGAACAATATAAGTTTTGGCAATATTACACATCGTTTGCGAAGAAAGGCAATGAAAGAGAAAAGCGTTATGCTAAAACGCAGCAGACTATTAGAGAAGAAATGATTAAATTGTTGCCAGCCAAGTATCAAAAAATTGATTTGTCTGATCAGAGTGTTTATGACTCGTTTATTGAGTCAATGAAAGATAATGAAGATATTCAAAAGCTTCATAAGAAAATGTTAAGAAGTAAATCAGGATTTGAATCAAAAACAATGGATATGCCGAGCATGATTGGCTTTGATCCAGATTTGTGCAAAATAGAAGATAAAGAAGTGCTAAAACAACTTAAAGATATAATAATTTCTGAAAATTTGTATTATGGATTTCAGTTTACGAATCGTGTAAGAAATTGTGCCAATTATAATCCAGAAGCAACATTTGAAAATTTATTGAATAATTTCAAAAATCCAAAATCTGTAAAATTTGTACAGATTGATATTCTAGATGTATCGATGAGAAGTATGAAGAATGGCGGAAAATATTGTCAACTTACGGCAATGGATAGTAAATTTAAAGTTGAAAGAATTAATATTTGGGAAGAAGATACTGCAATATTTAAGAATTTATTTAAGAAAGGAAATTTGTTATCTATTCATTTGATGGTGCCGTCTGGAGGATTTGCCAGTTATAGTTTATTGACTCCTCCAAAGCATAAAAGATATCTTTTACCAAAAGATCCTAGTCTAGATGTGCGTGTTGTTCTTTTAAATTAATTTTTCTTCAATATTATATGATATGGAAACTACTGAAGAATTGGTAATTGATGAAACAAATTTCTCTGATTATTTCAGAGAGATTACAAAATCAATGCCAGCGCATGGTGATGCGTTGGTTTGTTTTAGAGCATTGGCACATTTTTGTGATGGTCCTTTAAAGCAAGAAGTTATAAATCTATTAAGATATGAATTTGGTAGTGTGCAAAAATGTGTCGGCAGATTAATTAGGTTTGGTGGAGCAACAAGAGAACAAGCTGTTAAGTTGTTGCTTGATATTTCTAAAGATTTAATGGATGGCATGAATGTTAACGATGTGTTAAAGAAAGAATATCCGTTTGTTTTTGAAAAAATGTATTATGCTAAACCAGAACATGTACCAGTAGATGATAAGCGATGGCAAATTCTAAAACCACCTCCGGGTCTATAAAATTACTGTGTCCATACACAGTATTAAAAAATAGTTTTTCTGTTGCGACACTTAGAATAGATGATTGGGTTGCAGAGCAATTTTATACTTGCAGAGAAGTTTTTCATGATGATTTTCCAAGATATAATAATATCTTAATATCAACTCCTCAATATAAATTTAAAAGAGTTTTTCAACTTTTTCAAAATATGGAAAGTTGGTTAGATATTGATAAAAAATCGGAGATATTTTTAACTCAAAGAAAGAATATTATTTTTATTAAGCTTTCAAAGTTTTGGAATACAAGCATTCGTTATAGTTTGCTTACATTATTAATTAGGTCTGGATTAAAAATAAAACATGAGATTACATTATCAACTTTGATTGAAAAAAACAGATATTTAAGACATTCTAAAAATGGTTTGATGTTATTTTTTTCTGGTTATGTTGGTTATAAAGGTAAAAATAAGAGTTGGTATAAACAATTTAAGGATTTAAGTGAAGAGGATTGTTTGAAATTTTTGTTGAAAAAGTAATATATAAATTAAAACAGGAGTAGTTATGCCATCTTGGGAAAACGAAAAAGCAAATTTTGATGATCTTTGCAGAATGTGGGATGCAGCACAAGATGCTAATATTTTCACAAATCCAAGGGCAAAAGGTTATCAAGACAAATTTGCATCAGTCCCATCTGATGTTTCAGAAGATGAAGCAAATTTGTGGTCTGATGTTTATAACCGTGGTGAATACAAAATAGAAGATGGTGATGGTTCAATTTTGAATGAAGCAAAGAAAAAAGCTGTTAGTGATTTTGAAGAAGTGGACGCAAGTGTTAAGAACAAGCCCAAAGAAAAAACTCGTCGTAGGAAAGTGAAAAGATTGGCAAATCAACCAAACAAGATTTCACCAGATACAATTGATTCTGATAATGTCGATGATAATGATCATGTAAGGGTTTCTGCTGGATTTGGTGCTGATCCTAATTTTGATGAATTGGTTGATTTACATCACAAAAAGTATGAAAAAGAAGTTGAAAGAAACAAGGCATATCCTAACGAAGATAAAAAAGTTGAAAAGCTTGAAAAAGAAATCAAAAAATTAAAACAGCAGATCGCTAAGTTAAGTGATGAGTTTTATGGTAATTACACCGATAACGAGTACTACACCTGATGTCTGAACAACCATCTGGCCTTCCACCTAGAAAATATATGTTGCGTTGCCTCAAGTGCCGTTGGGGCAGAACTACTGCTGGCGTTGCTGAAGATCTCAAGGGTTTGGTGGAGATGGCAAGAACATGTATGAATTGTGGTACACCGAGGACTTTTAAATGCCCCCAATGCGGTCGGCCAGTAAAAATGCTGCCAATAAAAAATATCACTTCTTCAACACAGAGCGAAAAAGACCCACAGCAAGAAACATAAGTTTTAAAATTCATAAATACAATTCGGAAAACGATGGTTTTCCGAAATTATTTTTTTCATGTTTTTCTGAATTTGGTTGCGAAGCTTTATTGCCAACATATTTGTTGCCAAGAATCATTAAGAATTTTCCAGATTATAAAAAAATAGTTCTTGGTTGGCAGGGAAGAGAATACTTTTATAGACACCTTGTTGATGAATTTTGGGAAATTTATCCTCAACATATGATTTTAAGAGAAAATTGTAGAGCTTTTATGCATAATAGCAAGGAATTAACTGCTATTGAATCAATTTTATCGAAAACAGGTTCAGTTGTAGATGGTAAAAAATTTGGCAATTTGTGTTTAAGTTCAGCATGTTTAGCATGTCAGACGGAATTCTCTGTTGGAAGAACAGATACAAATTGTATTAATTGTGGATCAAATAACATTAAAAAATCTTTGTTTCAAGGAGTTAAAGAGTATAAAAAATATATCAAGTTTTTGCCAAGGCCAAGATCAAAATACGCAAATATTGTAGAAAATTTAATTCCTTCTAATACTGTTGCTTTGTTTGCAAGATGCAGAGAACAGTATGGAAGAAATTTTACTTCTGAGCATTATATCAAACTAGTAAACATTATAAATGATATTGGATATAATGTTGTGCTGCTAGGAGAACCTGTAAGTTCTTTGAGCTTTAAGCATCCTAATGTTGTTAATTTATTGGACAATAAACTGGCTGGAGATTTAGAATTTGCTTTTGCTGTAGTAGAAAAATGTATATTTAGCGTCCAACTTTATACAGCTTCTACCAGAATTAGTGGTTTATCTGATACTCCGTATGTTTTGGTTGAATCAGCAGATCAAATTTATGGTAGGGGGCAAGAAGGAGTAAGATTGTCTCTCATGACTAGAGATAGCAAAAAGAAAAAACTTATATTGTCAAACTATATTAACACATTGGAAAATTTTGATAATTTTTTGAAAATATTTGAATTGTCTATAAAAAGTTTTATTTTTGACAAGAATAGTGATGATGTGTTTTTTAACTCAAGTGATCTAAGTTCTTTGTATGCTAAAAGTGGTTCTGAATCATTATGGTAAATGAAATAAATAAAATACTTGATGGTTCTGCAAACAAATGTGGAATGATTCGAGAAAAATTCACAGAATCAAAAGTACCATCTGATTTTCAAAAAATTCATATTATTGTTTATTTTGGTGAATTTGATCATTTATTTGTTTTTAACAATTTGATTTTGCCACATTTGAGAAATAAAACACAATATAAAGATAAGTATATAATTTTTGTTACATGGAATGGTTTTGCTAATTTAATTGAAAATGTAGATGAAGTCTGGTCACTTAAAAATCATGATGTTAATGAACGGTTATATGAAAAAAGCAATGGATTTAAAAATTATTCAGATGCTTTTACAATTATTAATAGAAATTTAAATGAACATTTTAGAAATGTAGTGAAAGCAGAAAAGTTTGAAGATATGTTTTGTCATGGATTTAATTTTCAGTTTTATAAAAATGATAAGTTGATCTTGGTTAAAAAGCATGAATGTGCTAATGTAAATTACCTTAGCAGGGGTATTCTGGATGAAATAAACAAGCTTGATACAAGTAGTAGGTATTTTATTATACCATTCAAATTTATCAGACTAATAATGAATGGGAAATCTTGTTATTATAAAATAACATCAAATTTTTGGCAAACAATCATAAGCAGAATGATTCAAAAACAAAATTCTGTTGTTTTGTTGAAAAATTCATTTACTTATGATTTGTCATCATATTTTGTTGAAAATAAAAATGTTTGTTTTGTTCAAGAAAATAATTGGTACAATATAATTGGATACATGAAACAAACAAATATGTTTGTTGATTTCTTTGGTGGTCTTTCTTGTTTTGCACAACATGGCGAATGTCCAAACATTTCTATAGTTGAGAGAAGTTACTATAATCAAATGAATTTAGAACAAATTGAAGATCTAATTTCTTGTAATAAAAACATAAATAAAAAACATTATTCGTTTTTTCAATTTTTTGCTGACGATGTAGAACAGAATTATTTGTATACTGACCAATTGTTACGAATTTTGAAAAAAAATGAAATAAAGTCTTCAGACATTTATTTAAATTATTCTATTAATCTAGATGATTATTTAAAGTCTAAGGTGAAGAAGTATAACCTGAAGTTTATAGGTTACAAAAAAATTAATGAAAGGGTAGTTTAGATGGCTAGAAAAGTTAATGTTAGAGTTCAAGCAAAAGATTCATATGGACATCAAGATGAGCGTTCATTCAAGATCCTTATGTCAGCTTTTCGTCAAGCTGTGAACAAAGCTGGTATTTTGCGTGAATATCGTCTTCGTGAAGTTTATGAAAGTCCTGCACAGAAGAATCGTAGGAAAAGGCGTGAAAAGGAATCAACAATCCTCAAGCAACAAATGAGGGAAAGTTTCCCCGAAACCGCTAAAAACAACAAGAAAAAAGGTAAAAAGAAATGACCGAAAAGTCAAATAAGGGACAAAAAGTAATTGGCTATGCAATTCCAGAAGAATTATATAGCCGAATTCAAGATTTAGCAAATAAAAAAGGACAAAAACTGTCTCTTTACATGCGTAATTTTACCATGCAGTATTTTACGGACAACGAGAATGCTGTAAGAGTGATGCTTGATTTGCCCAAAGATAAGCTCGACAACAAAGCTTATATCAAGGCTTTACTTGAGCAAAAGACCCAGTTTATTTTGGACAATATTTGTAAATAGAAAATGCCGTTATCTTTACCACAATTACAAAATATTTGTCAGTATGAGACCCCTTCCAAGTGTTGCAAATACTTGGTTGAGGATGCTGATGAAGATGGTATTTTTCATTGCCTTAAACTAAGCCATTTCAGGGATGAAATAGATGGCAATGATAAACCAGATTGGTTAAAGGCTTTTAGTGATGATGGTAACCAAAATGATAATTGTGCCGGATATCCAATTATGAAATTTTTGGAAGTCGGTTATGATTGTTCTTGAGTTACGGTATAGTTTTTTTATAATCTGACTCGATCACATCTAGGCGGAAGGAGTCCGTTAAATGAACAAGTCTCTGCTTCTTTCGTCCATCGATTGGACGGAAGTTTTTTCAAACGATGAAGAAATCCAACAGGTTTCTGATCCTCGGTCATATGATCAGGTAGAGAAACATTTTATCAAAGTCTTTAACAATGTTAAAGATTCAAATGGAGTTATAATTGGTGATAAAATAAAGTTTTGTGAAAAATATTACAATATTTTGCTTAGATGTGACATAAACAATAGTATGGGTTTTATTTACACCTTGTTAAATAAACATATTCCAGCAGACGAAAATACATATTTTGTTGATGATGCACAGATTTTGACTGATAATTTTAACGAAATGGTTGAATCTAATAATTCTAATAATTTGCCAGATGATGTGAAAAGAATATTAGAATTTATTTATAGGCTTTCAGACTTGAAAATTCCACAAGAGTTTGTTGCAGGATTTTTGATTTTAATGATTAAATATGTTTATAATAATTAATTTGGGGAAAAATGTATTCATACGAAGAGGTAAATTTAAAATTTTTGAATAATGAATTTGGGGATGGATGCATCCCCAAAGAGCATAAATTTTTGTACAAATATTTCAAAAATAAGCCACAAAGAAAGTTTTTAGAATATTGTTACATAATGAAAGAAACATATTTAAATTGTTTTCAAGATCATACTGGTGTTAAAATGTCATCAAGTTTCGCATGGAAACTTGCACAAAGATATAATAAATTAATGGAAATTCATAAAAAAGCAAAAGAAAATTTTGACTTTGAATTATTAAAAAAAATAGAGCGTGGTAAAATTTTTATAAAAGATGTTTTTTCTATTAAGGAGAAAAATGCTGATTAAATTTAGTGAATGGATTAAAATGAAAGAATCAAGTCCTGCTACTAGAAATAAATTAGCAGTTGCATGGGGTACAGCAGTACCAATGAGTGCCGATGTTTTCGGCCATGCCACTCCTCCTGCATGGCAAGTACCAAAACTCATGAAAGCAATTAACAAGAAGAAAAAGCCTAAGAAAAAGCCTAAGAAAAAAAGAAGGCATAAAAAATGATCACATATAATAATTATAATTCTACTACTCAAGTATGCTGTAATGGAAACATAACAGATTGTCCTGATTTTACCACAAAACAACACAGCACATATCCACCACTTAAAATACAAGTTTTTGACTGTGGCGATAATCCATATAACATGAAAGATTTAGTTATTGAAGCAAGTATGTGGACAACAGCAAAATTAAAATCTGACATTAATACTACTAATGACCTTATACAGTTTGCTGATAACATTGGTTACAACTCTGTTGGCACAACTTCTATTCTTCATCTTACTACTGGTCGTGATTTTGAAAGAATGACAATTACTGGATTTGATGATGTAAACAAAATAATTCAAGTGCAGCGTGGCGCATGTTCCACATTGGTAAGACCTTGGAAAAAAGGAACTCCAGTAAAAATATTAAGATTCTTAAATCGTGCAGCTTATGCAGAATTAGTTTATGAGGATCAAGAACAAATTGATGGAAGTGTTGCCACTAATGTTTTGACAAAAAGCTATCTAATGTATGATTGGCAACCTGAAGATGTTTGTTTTGCTGGAAAATATTTTTTTGAATTTAAAGTTCTGAAGATGAATTTGCTCACTAACTTAACAAATGAAGGCATCATATCTGTTAATGATTTGGACTATCATTGCGGATTAGGCTTTGGTGTCGAATGGGCAAGAAGATTTCCAGTAGAAAAAGATGGATTTATAGTAGAAGTTTTACCAAGTCCTACAGCGGAGTGTTAGCTTGAAAGACAATAATCAACGGTTTAGAGTTAATTTTCAGATTAGAATTCCAAATATTAGAGTTGTTCACGAAGGCAAACAATTAGGTATTATGCCTACAGATAAAGCCAGAAATATGGCTATGGATTTAGGATTAGACCTTGTTGAGATGGTCCCAACAGCAAATCCACCAGTTTGCCACATTATGGATTATGGCAAATATAAATATGAACAAAAAATTAAAGCAAAAGAAAATCTAAAAAAACAAAAAGAATCTGTTCAAGAGACAAAAGAATTAAGATTTAATCCTTCCATTGAAAACCATGATCTTGAGATTAAATGTAAACATATTAGGGAATTTATAGAATCTGGTAAAAAGGTTCAAATTGTAATGAAGTTTAGAACCAGAGAATTTATTAATAAAGAAGTTGGATTGCAAAAATTTAATAAAATTGTTGAAACATGCAAGGATGTTGCAGAAACAGAATATGGACCAAAATTTGAAGGAAATAAATTTATTTGCAGGATCACTCCATTAAAAAGGACCGTTAAAATGGAGCAAAAACAATGAGTGAGTTGAAGAAGATTACTGGATGCAATCCTTGTGGCAACCAAATTCTTATTGAGTTGCTAACAGAACAGGAAATGGCGAATACTAATTTGATTATTGGTAATTCAAGAAAAGTTTCAGCCGAATATCAAGCAATTGTTTTGGGTATTGGCCCACAAGTAAAGAACGATGCATACGGATTTAAGATCGGGGATCGTGTTGTAATTTCTGGAATGGCAGTACCTGTGCCAGAATATGGCCCTGCTTCCGAAAGAGAAAAGAAGCTTGTTGATCCAACAGCGATTAAGGCAGTCTTGGTGTGAACCCATATGCCGTTCTCGGCTTAAATCAAAATTCATCTTTAGATGATGTTGAGCGAGCTTATAGAAAGCTCGCTCTTCAGTTTCACCCTGATAGAAATCCCGGTGATTCCGAAGCTGCTTCCAAATTTAGAGATATTCAAGAAGCATATGATAGAATCAAAAAGCCTGAAAATTTTAGAAACGAACAACATTTTCAAGAAGGTTTTCAATCTCCATTTGATATAATATTTCCATTCTTTAATGAAGATCCAAATATTTTAATGAACATTACACTTAATGTTCAAGAAGCATATTTTGGAATTAATAAAACAATACATGTCCCAAGAAAACAAATATGTAATATGTGTCAAGGCACAAGATTCAAGCAAACAATACTCTGTGGTTCTTGTGGCGGTCAAGGGTTTTTGAAAAAAGGTAATAATCATTTAAGATGTAAAGAATGTAGCGGAACAGGTAAGTTAGGAACTCATAAATGTGATAATTGCCACGCAACAGGTCACATCAAAATAAACGCTGAATTAACAGTAACTTTCCCGCCGGGATTAAAAGATAATTCTGTCGTTAGATTACAAGGTGCTGGTCATCAATTTAGACAATTTGTCGGTGATCTATTAATTAAATTAAAAATCATTTCGTTCAATAAATTTCATCTATTGAACGATGAATTGCATACAAGCATTGAATTACCACTTACTAAATTTATTCTTGGTGGCGAAGTAGAAATAACAGATATAGAGAATCAAGTTATTTCAGTAAAAATATTGCCAAATACTCCGTCAGGAACAAAACTAAGAGTTAAAAATAAAGGTATGAAAATAGCAGGAACTAATGATAAGACTGATCTTGTTGCAACAATCAATGTTCAAATTCCTGATATAACTGATGTTAATATTATTTCTAAATTAAAAGAATTTGGAATTTAATCTAAAAATTTAATATTTTGTATTTGATAAACAGGCAAACTGTCATCAGCTTTATTTTTCAAAAATACAACTTCTACTCTTGTTTTATTTGGAATTATTTTATGTTTAATTCGATTATATTGATCAATATTTTGATATAATTTTGTCTTTTTATTAACAACAATACATATTGGATTTTCTTTTTCACGGACTGAGGTTATTAAACCTCTTACAATTTCAGTCGGTAATTTCAAGGGATTATCTGATAACATTAGAAGTGTATCTGATAAATTATTTGGTCTTCCTGTATAACCTAAAGTTGAAACCGCTTGTTGTCCAACACTATCAGCAGGAATCATAGATCCTGCTGCAATAGAAATTTTGCCTAAATATTCGTTAAATGTCAGCATATATTATTTACTGTTTCTTGCAAAATAAATATTTCTTTCAACTATATTAGAACAGAAATATCTTAATCTGGTTTATTTTCATGGAAATGAAAAAATTAAGTTATATTATGACATTTAGATTTGGAGACGAAATTGTGTATTTCGATCCTGCTGAAAATACATTAATTTGTAATTCTGAATTAGATTCAAAAGTAAAAGATGTTATTCTTGAACATATAAGAAAATCTGTATTTCCACAAGTTACGGATGAAGATGAAGAAAAGCTTAAATCAATTTATACTGCTTGAGAGGACTTATGATCGAAAATAGTAAATTTAATGTTAAGCCACCAATGAAAGTTAAAAACATTTCAGATAGAGATGCTGCTATCAGAAAAATTGGTAACAGAATCATATGGGACCATTCTATGGTTCAAAATTTGATTATTGGGAAAGTAGAAGATCTTAAAATTAGAGCAGGCGTTATTGCTAAATTAAAACAATGCCCAGATGGAGCTTTGGAAAAGTTTGTAGAAAACATAGACAGAAAAATTGAACAAGTAATTAGAGAGCAAAATCCAACACCTCAAAGAAGTGTCTCTGATATGGAAAAACAAGAATCTTCTGGTGTTAGTGTTCAAGATTTGTTAAATATCAGAAATTCAATGAGTTTGGATTCTGTTGAGGACTCTCCCAATGAATGTCAAGATCAAGCCTGATGATGATTGCTTTATTCCTAAACAAGGATCAAAAGAAGCAGCAGGATATGATCTAATCGCTAATCTAGGTGATAAAGAATTAATTACAATTTATCCTTTAACAACAATTAAAATTGATGTCGGTTTTTCGCTAGAATTGTCTGTGGGATATCATGCTAAAATAGTATCAAGAAGCGGTCTTGCCAGCAAAGGTATTGTTGTGACGAACTCGCCGGGAATTTTGGATTCTGACTACACCGGAAGAGTTTGTGTACTGTTAAGCAATCTTGGCCAAGAACCTTATGAAATAACCAACAAATCTCGCATAGCACAGATGATTATTGAAGAACATAAAATTGTAAACTTTTTAAAGGTCATTCAATTAACAGAGACAGAAAGAGGTTCTGGCGGTTTTGGCAGTACTGGAACACACTAATGAAAATTTATGTAATTGTAAATGTGGGCAATGAGATTGAAGGAAGACTCACATCTGTAAAACTTGAAAAGGCATATAAAGACAAATCAAGAGTAGAAGCTTTCATGAAATCAAATAAGACTTCATATATTGAAGAAACAAAAATTGAAAATGATACTTTAAAGTTTTTCTATGAACGAAATGTTCAGGAAATTGAAATAGAGGATTAACATGGAAATTTCTCAACAAAAACAAGAAGACAAAAGTGTAAAAATTGATATTAGTAGAACTAATGTCGAAGATTCTGTATCTATTGTGATTGTTCATAAAGACAAACCCGGATACCTCAATGCTTGTCTGCAAACGATTGCATTAAAGAGTATTAACAATAATTATGAAATTATTGTCGTTGATAATGCGAGCGGACCAGAAACACAAGAGTTTCTTTTTGACCTAGAAAAAGATGTGAAAGTAATCAGAAATGAAAAGAATTTGTATTTTAGTGCTGCTGCAAACATTGGATATAGTGCTGCTGATATTAATAGCAAGTATATTATTTTTATGCATTCAGACACTCTAGTTCTTAGCCCTGCATGGATTGATTTAATGATCAATGTTGCAGAAGCAAACAAGAGCGGTATGGTTGGTCTAGAAAGCGGACAATACTATATTGGTAATCAAAAGATTGAATTTGTTAGTGAATGGTGTGTACTCTTTACAAGAGCTTGCTTTGATAAGATTGGTAAATGGCCAGAACAATTGCCACTAGTTGGTAACGCATTTATCGCAACTCTTAAAGCGCAACAAGAAGGATTTTCTCCTCAAATTATGAAGAATACTATTGTTCATCATGATAAGATTTTTGGTATTGATGTGAATCAATACGAGAAAATTTCTGAAGAAGCATTGGCTTTGTTGCCCAAGATGGTCAGCCAAGTACAAAGCAGGAGCCTGTAATGAGCAGCGCAGCAGTTGAAATTGCATCCAACATTATGGCAACCATGTTTTACATATGTGGTTCTGTTTTGATTGCTGCTTTTACTACAATTTTTGTTGGCATTTTTGTTGCAGCATTTCTTGTAGCAGTCAAAAAGAATGCTAAAGAACTTGCAGAAAACAAAAAAGATTAAAATTTCTTAACAAAATTAACTAATTTTGGGATATTGTAAGTAACTGGCGGGTGAGTAGAATAGGCTGCTCCATAAACCATACAGAACAATTCTTCTTCATTCATCTTAGGTTCACCTTTATAAACCTTTGCTATTTTCTTCCATTCTTTCTTATCTTTGTCAGATAAAAGTTTTTCCCAAACTAGGTGTGCGATTTCATGAAGTGTAGTGAATTCACGGCTATAACGCCAAGGAGCAGCAACTTCCACATCAAACTTATGAATCATGCCAATGTGTTCTTTGTCGCCATCTAAAGTATTTTTGCATGTATATGTGATGTCAAAATGATGTAATAAATTCTGATGTTTCTTGGGAAGTTGAGAAATAACTGAATCAAGATTTTTTCTTTCTTCAGATTTTTGTTCGATAAATTCGATAAAGCCTTTCATAATACTATATATGGTATGAGAAACAGAAAACCAAAAACGACCAAGAAACAAATTCCTCAATTTGAAAACAATACTGAAACAGGTGTTAAAAAAAGTAAAGGTTTTCACCTTGAATTTTTAAATACATTTCAGCGTTCTGTATGGTCAACAATCGAAAAAAATGACATCATTTTTTTGATTGGTAGCGCAGGCACAGGAAAGAGTTTTCTTGCAACAAGTTATGCTGTTTGCAGCTTGTTGCAAAAGCAATGCACAAAAATAGTTATTAGCAGACCAATAGTAGAAGCTGGGGAGAAACTAGGTTACTTACCGGGGACATTTGAGGAAAAAGTACATCCTTACATGCTCCCAATTTACGATGCATTCGATGATTTGGTAGGCAAAGATGGTCCTCAAAGAATGATTATTGACAAGCATTTAGAGGTTGCACCAATTGCGTATTTAAGAGGAAGAACTTTGAAGAATGCAGTTTGCATATTAGATGAAGCACAAAACTGTACTTATACACAAATGAAATTGTTCTTAACTAGAATTGGTCAAAACAGCAAGATGATTATTACTGGTGACCCATTTCAAAGTGACTTAGGAGGTAAGATTGCTCTTGTAGAAATAGTAGAGAAATTAAAGGATGTCAACAATGTCGCAGTAATAAAAATTGGCGATGAGAATATTGTTAGGCACCCAATTATTGGCGAGATTACGAAGAGAATTTAATTATGGCATCGAATCCACTTTTAAAATATCAAATAGGAGCTAATCGTTGGGATAGTAATTATTATCCTTGGAATTCTGGTCAGTATTCTACATGGGCTACCCAAGTATATCCGGCACAACCATACGGACAATACATTTATTTTACAGATAGGTCTAGATTTATACAAAATGGATTTTATTATAGAGTCAGAGAAACAACAAATCCAAATTTGCAATTCGTGCCTACAGATTCAGGAAGATCTTCTCCGTATAATTTAGTTCCGGTTGTTGGCGGCATTTTTACTGGAACATCATCTAAATTTGCTGGTGCCTACACATGGTCTGCGACACCATATATTAATGCTACAGAGCCTGCTCAAATATACGATGATTGGACTGTTAGTTTCTGGTTGAAAAAACCATCTTCTCTTTATCCAAGAGTTGGTCAAGGTGGTTCAAGTAAATTGGTAACTATTTACGCCATAAATAGTTCTACATTGGCTAATGTTATTAGACCTTTTGTTCAAATAAATAATATTTCTGGAACCAATCCTCAAGTTACAATAAATTATTTTTCTAATAACAATAATCAAATTTTTACTGAAAATTATAGTGGTCAAATTTTAACAGATAATTGGAACAATATCGTAATTTCACTCAAGAAAAACATTGCAACTTATACATTAAATATTTATCTAAATGCTGTATTGATATATCAAAAAACTTTAAATGGAACTAATGGAACGATTTTTTACCCAAACCCACAATATCAGTCTGTTTATAGAATAGAATTTGGAGCAGATAATAATGGAGAAATACCATCAAATAAGAATCTCATTACACAAGTAATTGATTCATATTTAGTTGATGAATTAGCTGTATACAAAGAAGCTGTAATTGATGTTGGTTGGTTATCATGGGCAACTACAAATAATAATTATCAATCGATATTAGAAATTTATGCATCTAAATATGTTTCTTATTCTTTTATAAACACATTGGGCGGAAATGCAGAAGTAGATAGAAATATTCAAAGTTATAAACATATTGGTGCCGGTAATTTCTCAGTTGGGAATATTTCAGCAATAACAAAACTTGTAACTTTATATAATCATGGATATTCGTTTAATAACTTTGTTACTGGAACAGATTCTTTTAATTATTTTCCAGATTTAGTATTGCAAAATAGTTTAAATTTAAAATATTTTTATAGGCAATATACCAATGCAATAAGATTGCCAATTTTGGTTACAGGAACATCCGCTAATCTAAATGCTGGTGTTATAGGTGTTCGTGCTAATAACAGTACTGCCCCACCAAATAACTGGCAGTGGAATTCAGCTTCAGTAAATGGTTTATCGTTAAATAGATTTTTTTACACTAGAAACACATCTTGGGCAGTTTCTTTTTGGATTAAAAAAATAGAAACAGCGTCTGTTCCTTCATCTGGAGGAAACTATGATTGTGTGATGAATGTTTTTAACAAATTTTTAATTACATTTGGAACAGATGGTAAATTATGGTTATATTTTTACAACTACATACCCTCAATTAATCAAAATATTGGCCCTCAACAGGCTGCTTATACAGGCAGCATAGAAGGTCCATATAAAATAGATATAAGTGTTAATGATTATACTTATATTGCTTTTGGTTGGGATGGACCAACTACTGGCGGTCTTGGGAATACATATGTTTTTTCTAACAATAATTATTCATTTGTAGGAATTCAGTCTTATACATTTGAAAGTTATGGTTTAACATTAGGTTTCAATGAATTTAGCACATCAACTGGCTACGGTCCTCCTGCTTGCGCTATTCAAAATCTTTTATTTTTCCACAAGGGATTAAATCTTTCAGCTAATCCTTTTGATGCCAGATTTTGCTCTAATAATATTTGTTATAATGTTTTTCCTCCATTAGGAATTTATTTAGATTACAACCAAACAAGGCAATACAAATATGTTTTTAAAGCTTTTCCAACAGAATATATTGGAAATTCATTTACTGGGTCGGCACAATGTCTTTATACTAGAAACGATAGATTAAATTATAATCCAGTTGTTAAATACACATTTGATGAATCTACTTCTCAGGATTCTGCTGATGGATTCAAGCAATATAATTTTAAAGAAACAGTATCTGGACAATACACTTCAAATTTACCAACAACACCAGCAAGTTATTATTACAGTTTAATAAATAATTCTGATTTTGGTAATGCCTATGAATGGATGTTAAAATATTTTAAATGGGGATCGTATTCTTATTCAAACAATTTGACACAATATCCTGTTTTGGCTGCTGGAAAAATTGGACAAAAATCTGTTGTTGTTGGCGAAAGTTTATATCTGTATGATAATGCATCTGCTCCTTCAAAAAGAACATATAAGTCAAATTTTAAATCTAGTTTTTCTTTCCCTTTGGATAAACTGTCAAATTATTCAAATAATTGGACATATGGATTTTGGATAAAATCATTAAGCACGACTTATGGAGGCACCCCAACAGCAAATAATTATCTTATTCATAATGGATATTTTACGCAAACACTTGGACTAACATCAGACACAAGTGTTTGTCAAAAATCATCAATATTACAGATATTTTACAACAATTCATTTCAGTTTTTTCTTCACAGAGGTTCATTTTACTGGAACAGTCAATCAAGTCTGTCTTCTAATGTTGTCAATAATTTAATAAACAATAATTTAACAGATTCATTAATATTTGTTTCTAATGATTTTTCTGATTATAACAATGTTTCAAATAATGTTTCTGGCAAATTAAAAAATCCTTTAAAATGTATAAAAGGTTCAACTGGTACTGGGGTTAACATAAATTTATTTAATGGAAACTGGAACTATTTAACCATAGTTTGTGATTACGATAGATCATATTCTGAATATGCATATGATATTTATAACAGACCATTTTTGGTCTACTATATTCCATTTGTTTTTTATATTAATGGTGTTTTGGCAACAGAATTTTTTGCTCCATTGCCTGCTTCAATAGCTAATTCAAATATATTAATTCCTAGTGCTATTTTTCACGGTATAGCCAGAGAAAATTCTTTTTATTATTCTTCTTCTAACGGGAACACCACATATATAGATTTTGCATCACAATATTGGAAAAGTTCAAATCAAAATTTTAACGAACAAATAGCACCGTTTTCTTTACCTTACGCTATAGATCAACCAGTATTTTACAACAAAGCGTTTACTGCCAATGAAGCCAAATCATTATTTAACAATGATCTAAAAATTAAATATTATTATACAGGAATTGGAAGTTATAGCGTAATAGCATCAAACACAGCAAGAACAGAAACTTTTCAGCGAACTGGCAGCGGTATTTTTCAAATACAAGCAAATGCAAGCGTTGTTTTTAAATCTTCAGTTATATCATTTGTAGGCAACGGAATATTTACGATAATATCAAACGGAATTGTTAAAAGACCATATCCAGTTCCAACACATAAATACACATTTGGAACAGATACACAAGTTAGCAGTTTAGAGTATGGAGATCTTGTCGGAAATAACAATTTTGAAATTGTAAACACTTTATTTGTTAACGAAAATTCCAACATAGTAACTACAGGAATAAATGGCCAAGCTATAATGCTTGGATCTAAATATCAACTTAAAATTAATACTAATGGAAACGCTTGGTACGCAGCAGGAAAGATAAGTAATTTGTCTTGGGGAACAACTAATCAGTTTACAATATCGTTTTGGATAAAACCAGATAACACTTTAACTAATAATTTTAGCCAAGGTTTCTGGCTTAGAATGTATAACGCATCTAATTTAGATTCAACGATTAGTTTTAGATTTGGAAATTTTGCTAAATTCTTTTCTCAAAATCCATCTACTATTTTACCTGTTTCTTTTGTACCAAATTTTAATCCATATAATTATTATAATTGGCAAAATATTGTTATAGTTTATATTCCAACATTTATTCAAAATTTATATTCTGGTTATGGGGCATATTACATTTATGTTAATGGATCTTTATTCAACGCAGTAACAAATTATGGTGCTTTTAGATCTCCTTTGAATGATACGATTGAATTTGGCGGCGGGGGAGAAGATGTTAATAAACCTGATGAATTAATACCGAGAAGATTCGCTTTGGACGAATTGCAAATTTATGACAGGGGGCTGGATGCGATAGAAGTTTATAATGTTTATGCTGGAAAAATTGGGCCGTTAAAAGTTGGTGGTCAATTATCAGGATTTTCTGGTGCTGCAAGTTATTTCACAGGAGGAAGAGTAACAGGACAAGGATCTTTTGATTTACAAAGTCAGAATGAAATTTACATTACAAAAGCCTTGGTAATATCTCAAGTTGGAATAGTTGTTGACGGAGCAGAGGCTCCATCATATGTAAATATTTATGTGTATTCTGGAGATGGTTCTTTTCAATTTTCTGGGTTGGCTGCGTCTGGCGTTAATAAATGGATCACAGAAGGCGGCGGGACTTTCCAATGCGTAGCAAACGCCGTGGCGGCGATTAAACAATATCGTTATCCCGCTTCTGGTGGGTTTGAAGTTTATGCAAGCAACATGGCATCAAGAGAAAAAGATGAAGTTTATCCGGTTCATAAATATTTGTTTAATAACTTGCAACTTCAGCCAAATTATTTATCAAATTATTTTTATGTTGATGATCTTGTTGGGAATGATAAACTTAATTTTACATGGACTTACGAAAGCTCATTTAATAAAACTGGTATGTCAGTAAATTTTTTAAATGATCAAAATATATTGACTGTTGGAAAATTTTCCTTAACAACTGTACAAGTTGGCTCTCTTACACAAAACAGCATAGGCTATACTGGAAATATAAATAATAGATATGAAACATACAAACCATATTACACAGGAACTCTTAAATCAAATAAATCAATTATAGATTTAATAAACAATTCAAACGGATTTAGTGTAAGCTTCTGGGGAAAAATAAATACGATACCAATTATACCCGGAGCAAATGATGAAAATTCATTTTATAAAATTGGTTATCTCTATACATATACGAGCAATCCGATTTCTGCTCTTCCTTTTATTAATAAAAATTCAACTTACAACCTTGATTCTGAACAAAGAATTTCTCCGTTTGTAGATCCTCGTAATCTTGAATGGTCTCATTATTGTTATGTTTGTAATTCTCAAAAATTTGATACAGATGATGGCAAAATTTATATTTATGTTTATTTAAACGGAACATATTACAATAAATTTCAAGTTTATTTTGAATCTGTAGGTCAATATTTTAGCGGTTTATTTTCAATAGGAGAGGCAACAGAAACACAAGTTGGAAATTTATACAATCCAAACGGCAACAGTACTCCCCTTTACGAAAACATAGCTTCTGCTGCATTTTCAGTGGATGATGTTAGAATTTATAATAAACCATTATCAATATCAAACATTCAAGATATTTATAACAATATTTATTACATAACTGGGGTAGGGTCGTTTCAAAACGCAGGAACAGTTCAATTAACATACTTGCCTAATGAATTTAAAGGAACAGGCACATTCCAAGTTTCTGGTTATGGATTGTTGTTAAAAAGTATGTGGGATTATTCCGGTTCTGGTAATTTGCAAGTGCTTGCCTCTCACTTGTTCAATTTACCTTATGAATATCCAATTCATCAATATATATTTGATACCAATTATGGATTTTTGAAAGATAGTGTTGGAAGTTGTGATATAAATTTATCAATTTTAGGTTCCTCTGCTGATCAAAATTATATTGGATATGGAATAACCGGAAATAGTTTTAATATTGGTACAACTGGATATTTTGATTCATTTGGCTACTATGAATATTATATTGCTGGTGAAATTTATGAAAGTTTTGGCAATACATTTTTGCCATACAATTCTCAATTTTCAATTTCTTTTTGGTTAAGTCCATCAATAACAGATCATGGATCTTATCAGGCTGATGAGTTTATAGTACAGCATTATGGACAATCTGAAAGCGTATTTATTCAAGATGTTCAGACAGTTGGCTTAAAATTTATTTTTTATTATACTGTTGATGGTTCTGAGCAAAAATCAACATATGTAAATATTTATTTTTATTCTACATCATTAATTACTTTAACATTTGATCAGTCTGTTTCATATGGAGATGAACAATATGGCGAGTGGAATCTTTATATTAATTCTGGTCAGACTGAAAATGTAGATAAATTTGTTATAAGAACTGATGAATCTAATGCAGTATTTAATAATCCAACTGGACTGACTGCAAAAACAATATTCGGCAGAGGTATATCAAAACCCAGTATCTTGCGTTCAATAGATGATTTAAGATATTACGATAGAGCTTTAACGCAAAATGAAATTGAAAATAATTATAATTTCATATTCGGACCAGTAGTCGGTGATCCAGACTTTCAAATGACTGGAACTGCGCCTGCAATTTTTGGATATGCAGAAACAGGATCAGGAAATTTTGAAAATTCAGGTGAAGCAACTTATTTGGCAAACGCATATGTTTATCTCTCATCTGGAAGTTTTCAAGTTCAGGCACAAGCTGAAGTATCCAAAAACTTTTATTACTACACAGGCGATGGATTAACTCAAGCGATTGTAGATGCTGTTTGTCTTGCAGATGCTTATGTTTATGAAGGAACAGGTCAATTTGAAAACACAGGTGAAGCATATTGCGCTCAGAGTATATGTGAATTTACAGGAACTGGTACTTATCAAGTAGAAGCAAATGCAGAAGTGGTGTTTGAAATAAAAGTAACAGCTTCTGGACAATTTGAAATTTCTGGGACAACATCAGAATATGTCATTTATAATAATTATCAAACAACTGGCCAAGTAGAGTTGGCATCTTCAAGTAGAGCAATTATTAGGTTTGCTGCTGTTGGTTCAGGATCATATCAATTAGAAGTAGATGCTGATCCTGTTCCAATCCCCGGAAGTTTGTGGGAAAGAACACAGCATCTTTATCAATTCAAAAACAACATGTTCGATGGCAGAGGTAACTTTGATATTATATTCAATGGTTCCTTTGGAACATCAGCAGAAATGCCTTACTACGGATATAGTGTTGGCACATATCCGTTTGTTGGAAACGGAACACAAGATGATGCATTCTTTACAGAGGATGAAAGATTCGCATTAACATTTAGATTTTTGATAACTGATGTTAATTTTAATAAATCTTTAATTAGTTTAAACAGCAATTATCCAATAGCGACAACAATACCATCTAGTATTGATATTGTATATCAAAGTTCAGATCAAAGTATTCGTTACGGAATTGGAGGAACATTACTTTCTGACATATTTGTTGAAGCAAATACATGGTATTTTGTAGCTATTTACAAGAGAGGACAAAAACTTTATTCAAGTATAAATGCTGGAATTAGATTAAATACAACTTATGATTATAACACAATAAATTTTTATGGAATACAGAGTCAGAATAGTCTAGTTAGCGGTGATAGTAATTTATTATATTTATCTGATATTAGATTCTATAAAAATATGATTACTCAAGCAGAGATAACATATTTGTATAATAATGGCATACCAACAGGCATAACACCAATTGATGTTCCTGCTGAATACAATGATCCTTCTCATTCTTATGATTTTGAATTTAGCGAAAGAGTTTCTGTATGCTGTTTTGATTTATTAGATGGAGTTGGATCTAACACTATTGTTTTGGATTGTCCACAACCATCATTTGAACCTTATATAGATGGGATAGATGGTAATGCCATAAGACTAGGAAGCAATTATTTAAATCAGGGTGGATTTTACTCATATGATGCATATGGATATAGTTATAACAATTTTGTTGGTGCTGGCAGCTATTCAGTAGCATTTTGGCACAAAATGCTTGGTCCAAGTGTTGGAAGTGTTGATCCAGTAACAAATTTACCATTTTCTGAAACAGTTTCAATAACAACATCTTCAGGAGAAGTCATATTTTCAATAAAAGAATCTAATGGTGTATTGTCTTTTAGTTTGGAAAATACATTCCTTGATCCAGAAGATTATGTATTAGCATCAGGTCCAGACACACAATCATGGAATCATATAGCTATAAGTGTAAACACAGATCAAGGAAGAGCATACATTTATTTTAACGCACAATTAGTGAGAGCGTTTGAATATGATCGTGTTTTGACTGATCCTGCCGCTTTGTTTTTGGGTTATAATGCATATTTCAACGCATTTGCCATGAAGGCTATGTCTTTGGCAACACAATCTTATTGTGAATTGCAGGCAATAGACAATTTGTTATTCTTCGCAGCACCAGTTACTGGTTGGGATATTGCAACATTATTTGGATGTGGAGAAAACGCCAATATAGAATTAACACTAGATTTGCCTTTTGATACAGGTAATTTGCCAGTATATCAATGGAGATTTGAATCAAACTGCAACGGTTATGATGCAGATGGTAAGATTGTTCCATCCCAAACTCTTGGTCAAGATTGTAATTACACAATATTTAACACAACTGGTGCCCCTACACTTACACAAGCATGTCAACAAATGTTGGACGCAGGATATGACTTTGAAGTTACATCAATTCAGCGTTGGTCTAAACCAACAGTATTAACTTCTAACAGTTTTGAAGATGGTAAGTATGAAGATATAATTGGTTATTGCAATGATCCAGCGTGTTTTAATTTCTGTGTAAATTACAGAGTTGATGTTCAAATTGCTGCAATAATGTTGGCGATTACTGGCAATGATGAAATAACAGGAAGTGGTAGATGTGAATTAACTGGTGTCGCTGGAATTAAATTTAATAAATTTACTGATATTGGATCTGGTCAAATTCAAGCTAATGGTTCATCTCCTGCATCTCAAGTTGGTGGCATACAAGGATTAGTATTTACTGCATCTGGTGGTCCAGAAGTTTATGGAAGCGCATCTTACGATAGTTCAGATAAAGGAATAATAAACACAGAAATTGGTTCCGATATGTTAATTGTTGATTTGCAACCATTTGTTGTAACGAGAAGTGGATCTGCTCTTACAGGATCGCAAGGCATATCAACTGTTAATACTTGTAGTTGTATTTCCATTCCATATGAAATTAACTTTATACATAATTTGAAATCTAGAGAAAGTGAATTGACAAGATTTGTTAATAGAAACAACTTTACACTACCTGATAGAATTATTCTTTATTACAATGATTATGCTGGTAAGTATGTAGGAAACTTGAAATATAAAGGATTATCAACTACATCAAATAATTTAGAAAATTGGTCAATTACATTTGAACTTGGTTGTACAGGTTATAGAAATAGTTTTAATGGTGTTTATGATTGGAATCTTTCTATTACATTTAAAAAATCTCCTGCTATTGGCAATGGTTTAGACACTAAGATTGTAGAACTTTTAAAGAGTAATTATGTTTGTCCTATTAATGGAATTTCTTTTTCGTTTACAACGAATGCAGATTTGAAAACAAAACAACTAACTGTAAATAGTAATACTTTTTTGGCTAACTCTGTTATTATTAACGATAGGATTGGATTATTTAATTCACCGGCATGGTTGAATAATCCTGTCTTGTCATTGCAAATTGGATTGCCACAATGATCGATAACAACACAATAGTTTTAATTTTTTGTATTGCCACATTTGTGGCACAAATAGGTTTCTTAATTTTTATTTATTTTTCTTTGATAGCATATTCAAAAGATCAAGTTGAAGCTATGCGAAAGTTACTTGAACTTTTACAAAAGGAATTTCAGTCTAATCAAGAGCAGCACAAAGAATTACTAGAAAGTTTTAACACGAATGATCAAAAACTTTTTGATAATTTGGTTGATACTAAGAAAAACATGTTTAATTTAGCTGTATTTTTGGGATATCGTCCTAGAAACTTAGAAGATATTTAATGGATTTTTAAAATTTCAATACTCCATGAATTTAGATTCTGGAGCTTGTCATGAAAGTCGAATACAAACAATTTCTAAGCCTAAGAGCATTTGGCGTAGAGCTAGAAGTTGGCAGAGAAATTCCAAGATCAATTATTTCTAATGTTATTAAGCGTCATTCAAATAAAAAAGTTGTAATTAGTAATTATGTGAATTCTGTTAATAATGATCATTGGGTTGTTAAGACTGATTCGTCTTGTGGAAAAAGTGTTGATCACATGGGTCAAAATGAAGGCGGTTATGAAATTACTAGTTACAAAGCAAGCGGAATAAATGATATCAATATAATTTCTAAAATATCTAGCGAAATCAAAAAAATTGGAGTAAGTGCAAATCATAATTGTGGTTATCATGTTCATGTTGATGTTGCAGATTTTAGCGAAACAGAAATGGGCAATTTAATTGGTCATTGGATTTGTATTGAAGATGCGTTGTTTGCATCAGTACCAGAAAGAAGAAAGTTTAATCCTTATTGCAAAAGACTTAAATCTAAAAATACTAAAAAAATATCATTTTTAAATGGTCTTGAAATTTACAATAGATATAAACCAAATGTTGCCAATATTCGTAATGCTGTTGAAAAAAGATATTCATTGAATCTTTTAAATTATTATGTTTCGACCAAGAAACCAAATTTTAAAAGAAAAACAATTGAATTTAGATTTCCAGAAGGAACTCTTACGCCAACAACAGTAAAAAACTTTTTGATATTATTTATAAGTTTTGTGGAAACAGTTAAACAAAAAAACATATTTCCAAAAAATCTAGAAAATTATGAATTGGATAAAATACTTAATATTTTAGGATTAGATCATGAAGATAATAAATTTTATATTTTTGATGAACATTTACATGAAGCTAGAACATGGTTTTTGAAAAGAATTGCTAGGTATGATTGGACTACGGGGCAAAAATACAAGAAGCCTGCTGAAATGATGTTGAACAAATTGAATAAGAATTGAGGGAATTATGACTGAAAAATGTAAAAAAGAATCATCTTATGATGCATTTGTTACACAGTACAAAAACATTCCTTCAATATTTGTGTTTCGTACACTAGAACATGCAGAAACATTGGGTGATGCATTTGATGTTATGCAAGATTACACAGAAAGTAAAAAAACATTATTTTGGGATGATAAGACAAAAAAATGGAGCGAGTCAAATTTTTAATTTGCTTGTTGCCGTCTCACCTTTATAATGATGGCATATGATTAGCGAAGCAATATTTTCTCGTATGCGACGAGTTTTTCTAGCGACTGGTCATGAATTTAAATTGCGATGGAATGGTAAACTATACGAGCTTGTTGCACCAAACAAACCAATTTGTCACCCTTTGGAAATCAGTTTGATTGGACAAAATAATTTAACTGGACATAAAATCAAAGATATTCAAAAAGTAACTAAAAAATCTGTTAAATGGATTCTTGGATTTCATCATGGTTTGATAAATAATAAGAAAAAATATAAAAATGAAGATTATTTAGATGGATATAATGAAGGTCAATATTTTGCCAATAAAGAAAAATTGTCATAACTTAGATTTAATTTCTAAGTTTGAAAAAATTTCATCTGATTTATCTAAAAAAAAGTTTACAAACTATTATAAATATATAGGAGAAAATATGGATACTTCTACAACATCAAATGCACAAATTGCTAACGATCCCGGTTCTAGAGCAATGCAAAGAATGTACACAATTGGTGCATTTTTTGTCGGATTAGTCAGACAAGTTGGAATTTTCTGTTTTGGAGTTTTTATTGGTTTGGGTGTTGTTCTTCGTAATCCGCCGGAAGATAAAAAAAGTCTTGAGCGTATTGCTGTGCTAGAAAGTGAAAATAAAACATTAGCCAGTAAACTCAAAAATTTTAAAGAAGAAGATAAATCTGAAAAATCCACATTTAGCAATGTTAAAGAAAGTGTCATAATTAAGAATTAATTGCGATCACTCTATTAATTTCGTACTTAACCATGTGCGAGGTTTACATGAGTGATCTTCCTAATCATTTAAAAATTATTCAACAATTTGAACAGGCATCATCTATTCTTGAGCCTTTCGCCAATTTCATTTCAGTTTATTTTAATGCTTTGATTGAAAATGGTTTTGAACGATCAGAAGCACTTAATCTTACTGAAAAATTACAAAAAGTTTTGTGGGATCAGGCTTTTCGTATGAATAACGGTGAGGATGAATAATCATGAGCAATTTACAAATTAATACAACTTATCACAATTGCGGTGATTCAAGGTGTGAAGAGTGTATTTACGGTTATCCTCGTAAATGTCGTTGTGGTGGCTTTGTCCATGCAGAACATGTGATTTCAGATGCTTCAAAAGGTGGAAGTGGTTTTAAATATCTTTGTGACAAATGTCATGATAGATTTTTGAAGCAACCAATCACGAATGATATTCGTAGAGATAATCGCAGAAAGAACAAAGAAAAAATAAAGAGGAAAGGATAATGAGAAAGACATCTCTTTACACGAAATATGGAGATGGAGGTTATACCTTCACGAAAGGTAGTCCTAGAACTCCTAAAAACAACATCGTAATTAAAGTTGTTGGAGAACTAGACGAATTAAATAGTCATATCGGTTTTTTAGTTTCGCAAATAGAAGGATGCAATATCCCGTCAGATTGTAAGAAAAATAAGTGTTTGTTTCTTACAAAATTGCAAGCAGTCTTGTTTCAAATTGGTGCATTTTACGGATATAAAACAGAATTGTCTAATGAAAATTTAGATTTATCCATTAAAAATCTTGAAGAACAAACAGATATTCATGAGAAAGAAAATGATGAAATTCACAATTTTATTTTGCCAAATGGAACTTTAGCAGCATCTTATGCACATGTTTGCAGAAGCATAACAAGAAGAGTTGAAAGAGTTGTATGTGATTATAATTTTTCTCTTAAGACAGAAGAAGAGAAAATTAAATTAATTCAAATTTTTCTTAACAGACTTAGTGATTACTTTTTTAGCTTGGCCAGAACGATAAATCGTCTTGAAAATAAAAAGGAATTGTTTTGGAGTGCTAGCTCAAGTGAATACGCTTTTTAAAAAAAGAACATTTGCTCCAGTAAATAGTTTAATGGATGAAAAATTAACAAAACCAGTTTTGGTTTTGAATAAAAACTGGATGGCTATTGATACTACACCACTTTATAAAGCATTTAATCTAATTCTTTCAATTGATTCTAAAGGCAATCCTAAAGCTAATATTATTGATATTGATTGTATTCCTTATACATGGCAAGAATGGACAAAATTAAGACCCAAAGATGATGAAGAAGGAATCAGAACAGTTTCATCTAATTTTAGAATTCCAGAAATTATTAAATTAAACAAATATGAAAAAATGCCTAGACAGAGAGTTGTTTTTTCAAGAATCAATCTTTATAAGAGAGATGGATATACTTGTCAATATTGCGGTTTGAAACCTAAAACTGAAGATTTAACAATTGACCATGTAAATCCAAGATGTAGAGGTGGTCAAACAACTTGGGAAAATTGTGTTATTTGTTGTTCAAAATGTAATAAAATTAAAGGTGGCCGAACACCAGAGGAAGTAAGACATTATCTTTTCCCAACAGGCATGGTTTTGCTAAAAGAACCAGTTAGACCAAAATTCAAAGAAATTAAATTCAAAGCTTTTTATCCTTCGTGGAATCAATGGCTTGATGATGCTTATTGGAATGTGGAGTTAGAAAATGACAACTAGTTCAGGAAAGATTCTTCATAAAAACATTAACTTAAATAATAAAGTGAGTACAACATTTATTTTACCTTATTTAGGAGAATATTCAAAAGTTATAGATTTAATTGAAAATATAAATAGTATATTTTTAAATCTAGAAAAAACAATTATAATTATTGACGATGGTTCAATTAATAAAGATTTCTCTAGAAGTATTATCAAAACAAACAAATATATTGTTGTAAGGCATGAAAAAACAAAAGGTTTTGGTGCTTGTGTAAATGTTGGATTGAGAGAAGCAAGAACAAAACACGCAATTGTTTTACATTCAGATGTTAAATTTTTTGACAGAAATTGCATTATTAACATGTTGAAAGAAATCAACAAACCAGAAATGGAAAAAGTTGCTATTCTTTCATCTGTTACCAATAATCCATTAATTCATGAAAACATATTGAAAAGAAAACAAGCTGAAGATGAATCAGCACAAATAGTTGATGTGAACTTTTTGCCATTATACTGTGCATGTGTAAATGTTAGAGCTTTGTTGAATGTTGGAGGAATACCAGAATTTCCATATGCTTGGTTTGAAGATGAAGCTTTATGTCATCAGCTTAAATCTTATGGATATAAATTAGCAGTTTGTCCATCTGCTTATGTTTACCATGAAGGCATGGGAACTATAGGAAATCTTGTCAATACAAATAAGGATATTCTAGATACAATGAAAAATAACTTTCAATTATTGAAAAATTTTGTGAAAAAGTAATATATAGTTAACGGAGGACAATTATGGACAATGTACTTACAAACACATTTCGTTGCAAGACAGCTTCTGGTTCAATCATTAATGTAACCATGCGAAGCTTTCCACCAAACTGCCCAAAAATCAATTTTGCTAATCAATGTAGCACCCTTAACAGCGCATATCTTCCTTCAATTACTGTGTGCCGTCAGGGTCTTTACGCTTAGTTTTTGATTTTGGGAATAAAACTTTTTTGGTTCTCGCAGGAGTAACTTTTCTACTCTTGTGAGAACCATCTTTATTTAAATTTTCTTTCTTAATCTTAACATAAGTTGTGCTATCTTTATTTGCAAATTTATTTATTGCGTTTTTTCCGCCTGAAGCAAATTTTCTATTATTATAATTGATATAAAAATTAACAACATCTTTGTTTTCTGGTGTTGTGTCATTTAAATTTTCAACAATTAAATTCCAGTCTGATGTTATGGATTGCCTGTGTATTGGCACTAATTGTGCCATTGGTATTTCATCATTTCTTCTTAACGAAACTTGTTTCATTTTTTCTGTAAACACCAAATTAAACCAAATATCATATTGAAGCCAATCTGTTTCCAACAAAGCTTCCATAATGAAAAATTGTGATTTTCTTGAAAAATTAACGGGAGAACGAATTTGCAAACACCAATTTGGATCAGTTTTGAATATACATCCTGTATAAATTTGAACAACTCCTACATCTACTGATCCCCATGTGTATTTTGTTCTTCCATTATTGTAACTACACCATTTTTCAATATCTTTAATATCTCTTGCTCTCATTAAATTGTTTATATTATGATGTTCATCCCATCCATAATCAGTTATTAGATTATATGTAAAGTCTCTTCCTCCATGCCATGTAATATCAACATCTACTGGAGGATATAACCAGAAACCATGCGAGTTAACAATTTTATATGGCATACACCATTTTATGCCACCGGGAACACCCGTTCCTTTTAGCGTTTTTTCAGCTTTTTCAATACGACAACCCAATGGGTGCGTGTGATATACTTTAAGATTGAGAGTTTCTTCTCGCATGATTGGATTCCTTCTAATTAATATAGCGAAAAAATTGCTTGTTTTTTAAAAAAAAGTGGTTATCATCCATTCCGCACCTCATTGCTACATGCCCAAGAAAGGGGTATTTCTATGGACGGATTTGTCCGAGAGAAGATCCAATTCACAAACATTAAACCATCACATGAATATGACGAGATGGTTTTTTCTTATTTTAATCCTCGTCTTCTTACAACAAATCAATCAGACACCAAATATTCAAATCAGTCAATAGCGGAACTAAAAGATAGCATTCGTATGTATGGCTTGCAACAGCCATTGATGGTAAATAAATCTAATGGTGAATACGGCTTGCTTGACGGTCATCGTCGTTATGAGGCAATTAGCCAACTCATTAAGGATGACACTCTCTGCTTCAATGAATCTCGTAAGAGTTGGATGAAAGCTAAGGAATTGTACGAAAATGTAGAAGTTCAGGTTTTTGAGAATCTGACTACTACTGATGCATTTGCAAAAGTGTTTTGCATTGATAATAACAAGAAGAATTTTGATGAACATGTAATTGTTAAGTTCATTGATTATTGTTTGAAAGCATCTGTGGCAAAGCAAAATATTGCCAAGATGTGCCATAAATCTGTTCAGTATGTTGAACAGATTATGTCAAGTATCCAAAAGCTTAATCAAGATGAATACCTTAGAGATCAAGTTTTTGATGGGAAGATTGAAGTTTCTGTTGCCAACGATCTCTTAGATGATTATCCAGATGATGATGATCGTAAAAAAATGATTGATTGTGCTTGGGAATTAGCAGAAGAACGAACTCAAAGAACAATTAAGAAACTTGATGATTCAATTTTGACTGCTGTTGTTAAGCTTAACAAAGCTAAACGAACTAAACAAGATTTGGTGGCACATGGTAAATTTGAAGAAGTTCCAGATGTAGATGATGAAATTGAACAACATATGCAGGAGGTGGACGAACGCAAAACACAGCGCAGTCGCCAAACTCCAACTATTAGCAAAAAAGATGTAGCTACTGCTGCACAAACTACACATAGAATTCCTAAATCAGGTGCGACAACAAATCCTCCTAAACAAAAGATATCTTCTAAACAGATTACAACTTGGCACAATGCCATAAAGAAATGTATTGAAAATAATAATCTTACCAAAGATGGTGAATATGTTCCGCCAATCATCAATATGTTCCTTGATGATCTGATGAAGACCATGCTGGAAAATGATGAAGAAATTGATTATGCTGGTTTCCTTCAGAATTGGGTTCCCCAATTCATTGATAATGGCTTAGACACTAATGCTGGCGACACAGGAATGAAGGCTGAAAGCAAGCCATATCCTTTTGATGACGATGACAATGATCTTGCCAATGTTAAGCGAGAGCAAGTTAAGGCTGATGAAGATGAAGAAGATTTAAGCTGAATGAATAAATGTTAACTTTAAGTGTGGGGGATTTTCGTCCCTCACACTTTTTACTACTTTATGTCAGGACATTGGATGGACACAATATGAACAAAATTATTGATGCAAGATATGGAAAAATGATTTACAACAGTAGGGATATTTATGTTGGGAAATCATTTGAAAATTATGGTGAATTTTCAGAATTAGAAGTAGAACTTTTTAGAGATTGTATTAAAGAATCAAACGCTGTATTAGATATTGGTGCTAATATTGGATCACATGCAATTGCTTTTAGATCAATTGTTGGTGATTCTGGGATGGTTATTGCATATGAACCGGAAAGAATTAATTTTAATACTCTCTGTGGTAATGTTGCAATTAACAATTATCGTAATATTTATTGTTTTCAAAATGCAGTAGGTTCTAAACCCGGAACTATTGCTGTGCCAGAACTTAATATCGAAAAAACAGAAAACTATGGAGGAATTTCTTTAACTAAAGATTACTCTTCTGCACATCATTATACTGTTCCATTGGTTACAGTCGATCAATTTAGATTCGGCAAAATCAATTTTATTAAAGTCGATGTTGAGGGAATGGAAACAGAAGTGATTGATGGCGCAGCAGAATCAATACAAAGATGTAAGCCATTTTTGTATGTTGAAAATGATAGAAAGCAAAATTGTCTTGAACTTGTTGCTAAAATTTATGGACACCAATATGAAATATATGAACATAATCCTAACATGTATAATCCTGATAATTTCTTTAATAACAAGGAAAATTTGTTCTTAAGCAAATCAAGCACATATCATGTAGAAATTGTTTCTGTCAATCTTTTCGCCCATCATAAAAGCGTAGAATGTCCAGTAGATTTGAAGAAACATGGATTAAAAAAGATCACTTAACTGCATAAATATAGTTGATGATTGTACATTGTCCTTTTTGTTCAAATCAATTTGATAGATCACTATTAAGTGGAATAAAATATTGTGACAATTGTGATAGAATGGTTGAATCAACCAAAAAAAACATATTGTTAAGTGCTTTTAGAATATGCCTTAAAAGCACAGGAAAAAATATGGAAAAAATAAAATTTGATTTAAAATTAAATCAAGAAGACTTTGATTTAATATCAAAGTATCTTGATGAATGTTACAATTTTGAAGATTTTCAAAAAGTAATTAATCAGCTTGAACTCTGATCTTCTTCATCAAACAATTCTTCTCTAGCAATTAGATAATCCCTGTCAGCATCAATACCAATTTTTACTTTACCTTTTTTGCCATAACCACTAATTCCACAAATAGTTACGGCAATATCTTTGCCGTCTGGTGTCTTGATATAAACTTTTTCAAACAGTTTTCTGGTCAAAACTAGCATAAAAACTCCTTTTTAAGTCAAATGTAATTGAGTTTTTGTTAAAATGTTTTTCAACACTCTTCTCAAATTAGACAGGGAATTTTGTCAATGGAGATTCAAAATGGATTATTCATCAGAATCAAGGCGTAATCGCAGGAAACCTTATTCTGTTTCTAAAAGAACTTTTTCTTACAGGACACCAAGAGAACTTAAAGAAATTTTAGATTATTCTGTGATTGGTCAAGAAAGAGCAAAAAAAGCTATTTGTGTAGCTTTTTCAAATCACTTAAAAAGAATTATTATCCTTGAAGAAGAAAGATACCCAACAGTAAACATAGATAAATCAAATTTATTATTGGTCGGTCCAACTGGTTCAGGCAAAACATTGATGGTTAAGACCTTGGCAAAGGCTATTGGATTGCCGTATTCGTTAGGAGACGCAACAAGCCTTACAGAGGCTGGATATGTTGGCGATGATGTTGAGACACTGTTAAGCACATTGTTAAAGAACACACCTTTAAAAGGAACAAGACAAGAACCAGATTATTATTTGGCTGAAAGAGGCATAGTTTTTATTGATGAAGTAGACAAGATTGCAAAGAATGGTCAAGGTCAATCTGTAACAAGAGATGTTAGTGGAGAAGGAGTTCAACAAGCTTTGCTCAAAATGGTTGAAGGATCAATTGTTCGTGTGCAACCAATTGGTTCAAGAAAACATCCAGAATCTGATTGTATTAGTATTGACACATCACAAATGTTGTTTGTAGCTGCTGGATCGTTTGTTGGATTAGATCAAATAATTGATAAGCGATTAGGAAATACAATAATGGGTTTTTCAAGAAATGAAGAAAAAAAAGAATCTCTCACAATAATGCCAGACGATTTAATTAATTTTGGTATGATACCAGAATTTGTTGGTCGTTTTCACAATGTCGAAAAATTAGAAAGATTAACAAAAGAACAGCTTAGAAAAACTATGACCGATATTGATAATAGTATTATTAACCAATACAAAAAACTAGCGAGTTTTGATGGATGTAATTTACATTTTACAAATGATTTTATGGATTTTGTAGCTGACATGGCTTATGAACTGGATGTTGGTGCCCGTGGAATAAGACAAATTATGGAAAGAATTATGTCACATTTTTTCTTTGATTTACCACAAGATAAAATTACAATTAACCAACTCAAAGCAAAGGCAGCACTAGGTATATGAGAAACAAAAAATTTCCTCTGTTTGTTTACGGAACACTTAAAAAGGGTTATCATGCACATGAATTGTTGAAAGGAGCCAAATTTCTTGGCTTCGGATATACGACAAAAGATTACAAACTTATTAGTCTTGGTCGTTATCCCGGTCTTTTAACTTGCAGGAATGGTACAAATAATATTGAAGGCGAAATATATGAAATTGATAAAGAAATTATGAAAATAACACATTCATATGAAGGTGTTGATGTAGATCTTTTTAGATTTGACTTTGTTTCAATAGATGAGTTTGATTTAAAAAACAAACCAGAAGGAAATTTAACTTCTCTTATGTTTAACAGAAATCTTTGTTTTGGTTATTGTTACAATAATCTTGAGCATAAATTATATCCAGAGATTGAATATTTTACTCTTGATTAAATTCTGGATGTCTTTCTTCGATCCAATCAAAGAATGTTTGATAATCATCATCATTCTCTGATTCGCTCATCATTTTCTTAGCTTTGCGCCATGTACCGCCTCGGCGTTTGTATTCTTTAGCTGCCCACGCATTCGCATAAGCTGAGTTTCCAGTAACACAAGGTTTGTCATTAATAATTGTATACCAAGTACCATAATCAGTTTCAGGGCACCAGACATCATCTGTACCGCCAGTTTCATGTTCTATGTTAGTTAATAATTCTTCTCCAATATCAACAAAAATCTTTTCATTTGTATTCAAGTTTTCTGTTTCGCAAAGATCAAAATTATTACCTATTTCTACAACCCATTTATGGTCCTTAGTTGCTGTACAAAAGAAATGACCATCTGCATAAATGTCAAGCGTAGGAGCATTATTATACTTATAAAGTTTCAATATCTTTGTTAAAACTTTTGCTTTCTTTTCGGTATCAAACGCATAAATGAAATCGCCAACTTTGAGTTGATTAAAGAATTTAGGTCCATCTTTTGTTTGAGCGGGATAACTGATCGGCAAACATGGATAGACATCAAATTTTTGTTTTGCAGCAGCTTTGCAAGCTGCCCAAAGTTTTGGATTATTTGGTTTATTTTTACTCTTTGTTCTTTTTAATTTTGCTTCATTAAGATTTGATTCTTCCATTTTACTCTTCTTCTTTTTGTGACTAACCATAACTGGTTTACGACCTTTGCCTGTATGAGATTCTTTACCTTCTGCTCTTCTCTTTTGAGAAACAGCTTTCTTCTTTTCTTCTTTGCTCATTGAAGATGCTTCGGCAGCAGGACGGCATTTTGGATATCCATGCTTGGGATTCTTTTTGCGTTTCCCTTTTCCGGCACTTGCGCCACAGGGTGGATGTTTCCCTTTTTCTTTACGAGAAATATCGACCCATTTTTCTTTATTGAACCAGTCTCCTAGACCAGAATCAGCATGAACTCTCTCGTTGAATTCCATAAAAATTTTCCTTTTTTAATTTCATATTTATCTATTAAGAATGACAAAGTTTTTTTGACATTACAAATTTTTTATGTTATTTATGTGAGGCATGGTCATGTCAACCTACACAAAAAAAGGATTTATTTATTCTAATTTTAACAAAGATAGATTTGATGTTTTTGATGATTTAGGCAGACAAGCTGCTACTTCATATTTTGAACAACTTGGTTATCAAGTTTCAGTTAATGATAAAAGTAATGATGGAAGTATTATTTATAAAAATACTGATCTAATTGCAATAAAAGGAAAAACAACAATTTTTATTGAAGCTGAAACAAAAAGATCATCTCTTATGGAAAAGTTTGTTCTTCCCAAGAATAAACTTGATGCTGGTGGTTCTGTTGATTTGATGTACAGAAAATTAAATGTTTGTAAACCTAATACAATGACTTGCTTTTCTATGTGTGATTATATTGAAGAATCTGATAATATCAAAACAAGAGGAGAAAACTTATTAATTATACCGGGTGAATTATTAATCAAGGCCAAAGATAATGGTTATAACGAAGGTGATTTCCCACATTTAATAAGAAAAACATGCGCCAAAGGTTTCAAGCAAACAGGAACTGTTGAAGATGCAATTAGAATACCTTACAAGTATATTTATCATTTAAAACTTGTTGATGGTAAATATATTATGGTACATAGTCCTAAGAAAGAAAGTTGAGACTAACATGGAAAATGGATTGCTATTGGATTTTCTCCGTGCCCGTAGAGCAGGAGCTTCAGAAACCGCCAAGAAAGCTAAAGAAAAAGGCGGTTATGCCATGCTCACCTATTATCATTTTCGGGCTAAGGATGCTCCTTATAAGGACGCTATTAGTGTTTTCAAGGCAGACGGGCTTGATGCTTTGAACAAGCATCTTAAGACTGAATATAAGAAATATACTAGCGACTTAAAACTAAAAGAAACTGATCAAAAAGAGTTTCAAGATATAATGGGTAAGATTGAAGTAATTGGTGAAATTATAATTTTCATTCGTGAAAACGAAGTTTAGCATTTACAACCGCTGCACTTGCAGTCATCACAACTGCATTTGCTGCAATCACCATCTTTACAAGAATCGCACTTACAGGTGCATTTAGCTTCTTTTTCTTCAAGCCAAACTGAAAATGGCACAAATCCTTCTTTTACCATTTCTTTTTTCTTAGCAAAATCTTTGGCATCTTTTAAAGAGATACCATCAGCTATGCTTTGAATGTAATCAGATGCACATTCACCAGTTTCCTTACAACGAACAACTGCACCAAATAATTTTCTTTGTTTTTCTGATTTGGCTGGCATAATAACTATTTACACACTATTCGTAAAATTTCATCTAAATTTGCAGTAGTTTTATTTTTATACCAGTCTAAATTTAAAAAAAAGTATTTGTTTTCATCAGTAATAACTGGTTCTTCGTTGTTGTTATAAGAATGAATTACAAATGTTTCAACATTAAGAAATCCTGATAAGAAATGCAAGTATGTATTAACACTTATAACTGCTTCTGCACAAGAAATTAATTTAATAAATTTAATTGTATCAATTTTTTCAATATTTCCATGTTCGTTAACAATGCTATTTGTATTGATCCAAAATACATTTTTATAATGTCCATATTGTTTTATGTCTTTTTCTATTCCGCAAAGGAATACAGTTTTATCATTTTCTTGAAGTGTTTTAATTGTATAATTTAATTCTTTTTTATGTAAATGTCTTCTGTAGTTAGGATCAGAACCAGAACCATTAGGACAAATAATCACAAAATTTTTAATTGTTTTTTCTACTTCTACATTAAGCGGTGTTTTCAATGCTGTTTGCATAAATTCATTTTTATCTTTGAAATTTTTTAATTTGTATAATTCTGGAGTGTTATATTGATGTATTATTTCCAATTTGAATTTTTCTTTCATTTTTCTTGCTAATTTATCATTATTACAAAGTTGAAGTTCAACTCTTTTTACTTTTTCTAAATCAGACAATTCTCTGCACATTTTTTTTCTGTATATCATATCATTGCAAACAGTTTGAATTACTCCGCAATTAAGGAATTTAGCAATTCGACTACAAATTAGAAAATCACCTATACCGTGATTACAATAAATAAGTTTCTTTATTTCTAAAGAATCTAATGCAGAAATTATATTAGATTCGGTCTGTTTTTCTAAAGAATCAAATTTTATCATATTAAACAAAACTTATTACTTTATGTACTTTCCAATGATAAAAAGACATTATTGTATACTGATCGTTTTCGCAAACTAAAGGATCACGCCAATGATACATTTTGGTGCCCAATATCATAGCTGCGTCTCCTGCTAATAAATTTACACCTTTGACTTCCCCCTCTGGAGTTTGAAAATATAGAGGCCAAGGATTTGATAAATTGGAAAATGTGCATAAGGACATAGTGATATCAAGCCCTTCTCTATCAATATGTTTTCCTAAAGTAGAACCATTATAATAAATTCTTGTATATGAATTTTCTGCTGTAATTTTTTTAAATTTACCTATATCTTTAACAATCGGTGTCATTTTGTGTAAAAAACTTTCAAATTCAGGTATTTGTGCAATTCCATATGAATTTTTATAAAATTTATTATCTTTTCCTTCGTGGAGCAATTTGTTGCTATTTTTGTATGATAAAGCTATATTATTGAAATAATCACAATCATCTTTTGAAATTAAATTTCTAAATACATGGTACATAATTTATTTATTAAAAGAAATTATTTTCTTATTTGACCTTCGTAAGCTTTTCATTATAATCATTTCTACAGGATGGGTGAAACATGATACGAGATTGGCTTGTTTCGGTTCTTGCTGGTGTTAAAAAATTCTTGTTTCGTGATCCAAAGCCATTACCAAAATTCGATCCACAAGATCGAATTGAAGAAGAGCATTTGTTGGAATTGATTAACGAAGAAAGAGTTAGAAATGGCATGTTGCCTTTAGAAGAAGTGCATGAATTGTCAATTACTGCTAAAGAAAGTGCCAGAAAAAATTATCAGTTTAATGATTGTACGAATAAGCCAGATGGCATGATTTTGCAGATGCGTTTGTTGAGGCAGGAATATGCTGCTGATCTATGTGGGGAATTGGTTAATAAAGGTGCAAAGACAGTAAAGGATTGCTTTTATAGTTGGACTATGGACCCAGAAAGTGCTGGAGTTTTGAAGAATGGATACTTCTGTCATGTCGGAATTGGAAAGTGTGGCCATTTTTGGACAGCCATATTTACCAGACCTAGAATCTTTTAATTATTTTCTGCCAATTTTCAATGATGGTACTCTGACTCCAACAGAGATATATCGTGATTTTGGAGATAACAATTTAGCAGTTGTTCTTGTTCTTCGTAAATATTCAGAAATGATTGTCCCTATTTTTAAAGAACCAATCATGGCTAGAGATTTTGTTAAAAGAAATATTAAATCTAAATTTCAAGCGACATCATCATTAAGTAAAAAATTTGTTAATTATTGTTTTGAAAAGAATATTACTTTTAGACTTTGGGATTTTCCTAAAAAAATAGATACTAAATCTGGATTTGAATTTGATTGTTTAACCTTGATTCATGATGATAAAGTTGCTTTTCAGTTTAGATGAATTTACATGCTTTGTGTTTTACCATGCCAACATTTTTTATTTTTGTTAAATCATACGGATCATATCCAAAATATTCTATATCATCAGCATAATATTGTTTGATTTTATCAATAGTTTTATCATTTAAATATGATTTATAATCATCTTGTCTTGTTCTATTAGAATGAGGAATTGTTTCAACAAAAGGTTTATCAATTAATGTACAAATTTTTTTAAGATGATGTTGTGCGTTATTTATGTCTCCAATGTAGTCTGTTCTATTTGTTAATTTTTTATCGTAAATATACATTTTTTGTTTCAATATATGTTTTAGTTTGTTTGCATCTTGGTTTTCGCTAAAAACGAATTCTTCAAACGAAAGTTTATTTGTGATTTCATAATTTAGCTTTGAATATTTATACATTGAAACAATTTGCTGATAAATGTTTCTTACAAAAGTAAAAACAAAACATTGTTTAAATTTTGATGGATTATCATTAATGTAATGATCTGCTGTCCAATGAACTCTTGGATTGCTTTCTTCCCTATAATTAAAATAATCCATTACAGTATTGCCTCCACATTTTGGAATATGAATAAACAATACATTTTCATCGCCAAAATACATATTGTATTTATGGCGATTATATTAAACTAGCTTATTGTTCTTAAGGCTCAGTCTTTTTTTTTTTTCAAGGGGTAGATTCAAAGTAAACAGTTCGTCAAAAGTACTTTCAAAGAGGCACATTTCTGAATGATAGAAATTGTCGCTATTATTATATTCATTCCATAGTTTTGTAAAACTTTCGGCTAGATCTTTTGTCGTGTTTTTTTCATAAGTGTTTGCTGTGAAAACATACTTTGACAATGATGAATTGTATTGAAATGTATCTTGACTAAATGCGCTAAACATAATTGCCTCCAATTTGACTAATTTATAATAGTTTTTATGAAATCAAAATCAAATCAAGAAAATAAATAATTTATGGAACTACACGACACACTTAATCCCCTTTTGTGGGAAAATAAAAAATTAAAACCTTTAATTTTGAGAAAAATTAAAAAAATTGGTGATTTATGGCTTGATTTTATAAAAATACCAAAAAGTTATGTTAAAGATATAATTTTTACTGGAAGTAATGCAAATTATAACTATACAAAATTTTCAGATATAGATGTTCATTATATTGTTGATAAAGAGAAGTTAGATTGTGAAAAATTTGTAGATGAATATTTGTTAGATAAGAAAAGACTATTTAGTGAAAACTATGATATTAAAATCCTTGGTTATAGCGTTGAAATGTATGTGCAAGATCCAGACGAGGATATGCCTAAAAACCAAGGAATATACTCAATAAAGAACAATAAATGGATAGTGGAACCGCAAAAGGTTGAACTTGATGTTGATGATCGTTTAATATTAATAAAAACAAAAAATGTTCTTAACAGGATTAAGAGCGTTCTTAAACTTAACAACATTGAATCATTACAAAAATTAAAAGAGAAATTAAGAAATTATAGAAAAGCTGGTTTACAATCTGGAGGTGAGTTTTCAACAGAAAATATTGTTTATAAAAAATTAAGAAACATGAATATACTGGAATTAATAGACGATAAGATCAATGATTTGATCCATAAAAAATATTCTATGTAAAAAAAGGTGGCCTTTATGGCCACCTTTATCATTTAAATTGTGATGCAAATAGAGGTGAGATAATTACAAATCTAGTAATTTCACCTTTTTCTACAATAAAGTTACATCCTGAAGTTATATTACAATCAATTATTTTGAAATTTGCTCTCATTACATAATCTTTTGGAACTGGCTTATTTAGAACTGCTTTGGCAACAAGCCATTTGTCTGCTCCGTGATGAAGACAGGCTACTTCTCCTACTAATGTTTCTTTAGTCATACCAGCAGATTGTTCTAACAGATACACAGGTTTCTTTGTGAACTGAGGAACAATTTTATCGACGAATTTCGTCGGAAACTGATAGTTTTGACTATTAACAACATCGCTCTTAAGAACTTTATAGTCAATAGTCTGACCAAAGATCAAAAGTAGGAGAAGCATATTACCTCCAGCTTACTTGCTGAATTCGGTTGTGGAATAGACCTTGGAAGGCCCAACTTGCTTAAAGAGAAGCTTCCGGTGCTTTTGAACCGGCGCATATTCACGGGTTACCTCAGTAACCGTAACAATACGGGCGGGAGTAGGTGCAGCACTCTTGCCAGCATCTTGACCCTTAGCAGGAGCTTGGGTCTTAGCTGGAGCAGGAGCTTGGGCCTTTGTATCTTGAGAAGGAGCCTGACCCTTTTGGCCAGCGAAAGCGAAAGAAGCAAAGGCAAACAAACCGAGGATGGCCATCCGTGACATAACTATCTCCAAAACAACTTGGCGGAATTACCAAGGCGAGATTAGTATAACAAAAATCCTGAAAAGCACAATCTTATTTCAAATATTTTAGTTTATAGAGAAGATGGTAAACTTCTCCTACGAGTTCGTCCAAAATATTATGTAGATGAGTGTCCTTTTTGTCAAAAACATCGTGTGATTGCTTTAACATGGAACCCAGATTTTCAAAATATTCAATTTCGTTCTTTTCTTTACTGTTATCAATAGTAAAATTCACATGTCCATACTGTCCAACATATGTTTCATATAATGTGTCGGCTAAATCAACTACTGTTTCATAAAAAGAACCAAGGGCTTTATGCTTTGCGTAACTTCCTGTATGGAGATGAGCATAATGTGCATAATCTCTTGCTTCAAATAGTTTGCTTATTAGACCACCAAAGTCTTTGCCTGAGTTAAATTCATTTAGCGTCATCATAATTATTCCCTTCGATATTATTATATACTCAAAAAAAATTATATTTATTGAGTAAATATTTTATGTTTGAAACATTCCAGCAATTTCTTGAAAAGAAATTACCAGATTCATATGGACATGAATTTAGAACACATGGGCACAAGACTAGTAGAATTCATAAACCACATAAAGGCGATGCAGTAGACGAAGAACCGCACATGCACTTAAATGGGGAAAAAAGAGCAATTAAAGATTTATTGCCAAAAAATCTTAGATCTAGAGAAGATGTGACAGCAACTCTATTAAGAAGTAAATAAAATCTTTTTATGATTTTCCATAATAACAGAAAAAGAAAAATTTATTGGCAGATACATAATGCCGGTTTGATTAATCAAATGATGTCTTTAGAAATGGGTGCAGGGGTTGCATTCATGGAAAAAGTGCCGATAGTTTTTTTTGAACATGTCGGTTGGGAAAATAAACCAATATTTTCTGCCAGCGTTATTCCAGAAAAAAGAAGAAAAATAATTCAAAGTCCAAGACCAAATCTTTTTAATGTGGTTAAAATACCAAAATCTTTGTCTTTTGAATTAGATGCTAATAACAATCCAGAATATAAAGATGTTTCAGTTCACGAAGATAATATTAAATATTATTACAAATGTGCAGATGGGCCAAATGAAGATTCTTTTGCTGAAGGTCGGCCAAGATTAATCTTAAATCAAAACAAAAATTCTCTATTTAAAATAAACAATCTTGCTTTTTATAGTAGATATTTTTTTAACAGAACAAAAGAGTTAGATTATTTTTTTAGTGAACTTAGATTTAAAGATCAATATTTTGAACTTGCAAAAAAAGTTGCAAATAGTTTGGGTAAATTTTCAGCTATGCATGTCAGAACAACTGATCATGCGAGAAATTATGATGCCACACCAGAAAATAGGAAAAAAAGTTTTAATAAAATTAAATCTAAAGGATTACCAATAATAATATCAACAGATGATACAAATTTGATAAAAAATGATATAAATGAAGATTTTCTATTTATAGATGATATAATTACTGATCATTTCGCAGAGGATTTTATTAAATTAGAATTTCACGATGAAGTTGTTTTTGGATTAATTTCTTTGCTTATTCTTTCGCATAGCGAGTATTTTATCGGAACACCCGGAAGTACATTTAGTGCTTATATTCACAGATTGAGGGTTCATAATAATAAACAGGAATGTTTTGAATACATGCCAGCAAAGCCACAATATGATAATTATGTGCAAAATGGTCCATTCTCTTGGAATGGATTTAATTGTCATACTAATGTTAAAAATTGGTGGCGAGAATATCCAGAATGTAAATTAAATATTTGATACTTCATGATACCATTCAATTGTGTTTTTTAGTCCATGATATAGATCTGTTTTAGCATAAAATCCAATTGTCTGAACAGACTTAGAAACATTTAAACATCTTCTTGGCTGTCCATCTGGGTGCAAATGATTGTAAATAACTTCTCCATCATATCCAACTAAATCTTTAATAATTTGCGCTAAATGGCTTATTTTTATTTCAATTCCATATCCTATGTTCATTGGATTAGGCTCATTATAAAGCGATGTGCATTTAACAATAGCATCAGCAGCATCATCAACATACAAAAATTCTCTTGTTGGTTCTCCTGTTCCCCAAATTTCCACAAATTCTTTTTTATCTCTCTTAGCTATCATGAATTTTTTAATTAAAGCAGGAATTACATGAGAGCTTTTTTCGTTGAAATTATCACCTATTCCATAAAGATTAACTGGCATTAAATATATAAAATTCAAACCATATTGTTGTTTATAAGCAATTGCTTGAGTCAGCAACGCTTTCTTTGCAATTCCGTAAGGAGCATTTGTTTCTTCTGGATAACCATTCCAAATGTCATCTTCATTAAATGGAATTTGAGTGTATTTTGGATAAGAACAAATAGTGCCAATGATTACTAGTTTTTCAACAGGAAAATATTTTGTTGTATTGATAATATTGACACCCATCATCAAATTATCATAAAAGTAATCTGCTGGATGAGCTTTATTAGCTCCGATTCCTCCAACTTTTGCAGCAGCATGAATGACAATATCTGGTCTAAACGAATGGAATAATTCCATTGTTTTAGCGTGTGATGTTAAATCATAATCAGATGATCTGAAGCGATAGAAACCATTCTCAATAGAATTAATTTTGTTTAACTCAAAAACTCCATGTTCTTTTAGCTTAGAACAAATATGGTTACCAAGAAATCCATGACCGCCTGTAATTAGTATTCTTTTTTCTTTTAGATTCACTTTTGAATCCTCACCATTCCATGTGCTAGTGGATGGACTTCAAAAACAATGCCCTTGTTTTTGCATATTTCTGCTACTGCTTGATTCACTCCATAAGAACCACCGAAATTTTCTTTATGGAAATAATCGTCTAGAACAATTACTCCTTCTGGAGTAATAAGATTTAAACAATTTTTCAAATCATATAACACATCTTTATATTCGTGACTTCCATCAATGTAAATGAATTCATATTTTTTATTAAGTTTTTCAAGAATTTTGAAATTTTCTGAATGATATTTTGGGTTACTTGGATTCTCACCAGATCTACCAATTATTCTTGTAATTCTATTTTTATATTTCTCAGTTCTTTTGTTAAATTCTTCTAAATTTTCTCTTGGATCAATTGTTGTCAATAATGTTTTTTCACATGCTTGCATAATGGCGGAAGCAGAAATACCCCAACCAGAACCAATTTCTAAAACTTCTTGAGGTTGTAGTTTTTCGCAAATTGAAAATACAAAATCAAATTGTTCTTGTTCTTCTTTGTTTAAATTCATACTAGCTCCTTCTATAAAAGAGTGTTTAATGATGGTTTTGGTGAATTCTGTTGACTCTAATAAATTCGCCACATTTTGCCATATCTTTAATATTTTTGGCACCAATATATGCACAGCAAGACCTGATCCCACCTAGAATTTCTTGAACAACTTCATCAACAGAACCTTTGGCGGGAATGACAAATTCCTCTCCTTCAGACGCTCTATATTCTTTTTTTCCTTCTCCATGTATTTCTTGAGCAAGATGGCTACTCATGCCGTAAAACTTGTAATGTTTTTTTCCGTTAATCATTATTTCTTCTTGTTCACATTCATAAGTGCCAGAGAACATGCTTCCAACCATTACAAAGTCTGCACCAGCAACATATGCTTTAGCCAAATCACCGGGATTTTTGCATCCACCATCTGAACAAATTAATCCCAATTTCTTTATTCCGTTATTCAAACCATGTGCAATATGACTGCATTCATCAATACATGTAAGCGTGGGATAACCAACACCTGTAACGACTCTTGTTTTACAGGCTTTACCCGGACCAATTTGGCATTTGCAAATATCTACTCCTCCGTGTAAGAGAAGTTCTTGCGCCATATCTCGGATCGCTACATTCCCAGCAATAATAATTGATTCGTACATATGGCTTCTGACTTTGAGACAAAATTCAACAAAACAATCCATATGACCATTAGGAACATCAATACAAATGTTTGGTTGCCAGTTTAATTCTTTGGAAATGAGTTTTAGATTGTCTAAATCTTTATCACTGTGACCAATACTAATCCAAGCATAATCTCTAATGCTTTCGTCTTTAAACAATTCTATAAGTTCTTCTACTTTATAATACTTGTGCAAGCATGTAATAATCTTGTGTTTTGCTAAAGCTTTCGCCATACTAATTGAAGCAACAGATGCCATATTGGCACAAATAATCGGAATTCCATACCATGTACGGGGAGAATACAAGAACTTAAATGTGCGTTCTAGATTTACATGCTTTCTGCTACTAATTGTGCTTCTTTGTGGGATAATAAGCACATCATCAAAATCAAGGCCAGTTCCTTCACGAATTTTCATGGCAAACTCCTTCTTTCGTTTAATAGAGGAACCAAAAAGAGAATTTTTTTGACAATAAAAAACAAGATTGTATTTTAAATAAATCGAGGAAATGATCATGAAAGAAGAAGAAAAACCTAAAAACAAAAACCAATCACATGAAAAAAGGGTTCATTTAATAAGAGAAATTAAAATGAAAAGCGGTTGTGTTATTTGCGGATACAAAGAACATTGGGCTGCACTTGATTTTCATCATCGTGATCCAAAAACTAAATCATTCAATATATCTTCAAACAAAACAATTGCAAAAACTATTTTGCTCAAAGAAATCGAAAAGTGTGATGTTGTTTGTGTTAATTGTCACAGGAGAATGAAATGATTAAGATTTGCAGAGTTTGCAAGGAGAACAAGCAAGAAGAAGATTTTCCTAAAAGAACTAAAAGACCTGATGGTTCTATTATTCGTGCTACTATTTGTAAACTTTGCCAAAGACAAGTATCTAAAAAACATTACAAGGAAAACAAAGATATGTATCGTGCTAGAGATAAAAAAAAGAATAAAGAATTATTTAAATTTGTTAGAGAATATAAAGAAAACTCTAAATGTGAAAGATGTGGTATTTCTGGTAAAGGAATGCCTGAATCTATGGATTTTAAACATAAAGAAACAGAAATAAAAAAAGGAAGAATTTCAAAGCTTGTACAATTTAGCAAAAAAAATATTATCATGGAAGAAATCAAAAAGTGCAATCTCTACTGTGCTAATTGTCAACGAATTGTTGAAGTAGAAAGAAAACATGGACATCATAAGAAAAAGTAGCGAATCTGAATATTTGCACTCTTTTTGGATACATCAAATAAAAAAAGGTGCTTGGTCACATGATTTTCCTTTACCGAGCCAACAAAAACAAATTATTATTGAAAATAAATGGAATAAATTTCCAGAAAACGATGAGAAGAAATTAAATTGGTATTTATGTGAAATTAAAAGTCTAAAAGAATTAGAAAATATTGAAATGTCAAGCGAGGATATATCTAACGAAAATTGGTTAAAAAAGTACAATATATGGAATGGATCTTTTAAACTAAAAGATATTGCTAAAGAATCAATTAAGAAGCAATTTTTTTACGATGAAAAAAACAATCATTCGATTTTGCTGCGTAATTATCATTGTTGGAAAAATGGAGAACTTTTTGGAATATTAGATGGTGACGAAAAAATAACTTTAAAAAATGGCGGAAAAAAAATCATTATATTTGATGGCTTTGGCAGGCTGCTTCCTTATTTAACATTAATATTAGGTGAAAATAAAAAATTTTATCCGTTTCAAGCTTATGTTTTTTTTGTTGAATCTTTTCCTAAAAAAGTGTTCATTTAAATTATTTTTTTAATCCTCCTGCCAAGAATCGAACTTGGGGCGCAACTGTATAAGAATTGCTGAATCTGCCAGATCCACAGGAGGTATATAATCATTATAGGGTTTCTTAAAAAAATTTTTGTAAATAAAAAATAATTTTCAAATTTGATGGTTAATGAAAATCGTGATTTTTGCTTTCTCTCCTAACTACTTTAGCTTCTTCTTTCTTTTCTTTAACTTCCTCTTTTGCCTCTGCCTCTGGATCATCTTCTAATGGTTCATCCAAATGATTATTTAACCATAAAGCATTTGCCTTAATTAATTTTTCTTTGATTTCGTCTGTCAAAGTTAGTTCTAAACTGGAACAAATAATTTCACATAGTGATTTGAAATCACCAGCTTTAAGCCAGTTTTCTTTAATTGAATTAAATACTTTGCAGGCGATATCAACTTTGTCTTCAATCATGATTGAATTTCCAAAGATTGTTTGATGAGATTTTTCTTATTTTCAATTAAGTTGTGTACATGTGCATCCAGAGGATGATCTGAAATCATGTGTACAACTTCAACACTCCTATGTTTACTACCAATTCTGCAAATACGGTCTTCTGCTTGCCAGTTGTTGGCTGGAGTCCAATCTAGATCAACGAAAACGACCTTTTGCGCCCTTGTCATTGTTAGACCAACACCAGCAGCTTCGATGGTGCAAGCAATTCCATCAAGCAGACCAGCTTGAAAGTTCTCTACAATTTTTAAGCGCATTTCCGGCGGTGTTTTTCCATCAATAACACCCCAGTTAGGTTTATGCGCTCGTATGGCGTTCAAAGGCGCAACATGGGCTGAAAAAACGATGATTGGGGTTTCGTTTTCTTCACACAGGTCAATGTATTCCAACATTGCAGGAATACGGTTTTTGGCAATATCACTTCTGATTTCAGAAAACTTTGTGAATGGTGGCAATCTTCCTTCTTTAAGAAATTCAGATGCTTCTTTATCAATAGCATCAAGCATCTTTATTATTCTTATACCTTCAGGAGTGTCATACAATGACACAACTAGTTTACTAAAAACTTTTGAAGGTAATTCTGGAAGTACTTTTTCTTTCTTTCTTGCTATGCGAATCTTTGACATGATCTTTGGTACTTCTGGTGTAGGCATACCAAATTCAATTCCATATCTTCCTTGTCTTGCATTAAACAGTTGCATGAAATTTTTATAATCTACGAATGCATCTTTTTCCATGTTAGCAGATGCTAACAAACCCCAAAGATCTTGAGGTTTATTCAAGATTGGTGTACCTGTTATAATCCAGCATGTTTTTGTATGCTTGCTTATGCTTCTGATCTTTCTGCTACAAATTGTTTTTGTAGACTTGAACTTGTGTGCTTCATCAACAACTAAGTTGCAAGTCTTTAATTTTTCAATTAATTCCTTGTTGTAATCTGCTTTGTGAGTAATGTGTTCCTTATCGAAAAAATCAGGCAATGATTCACGATTAAGAATTACCATGTGTCCCGGTTCGGGAATATAAAATTCATTCTTTTTACGAATTACATGAGGAATTAAGTCACTACGCCATTTCTTTGTTTCTTTTTCCCATCCATACATGAGTGTTATGGGACTAACGATGATGACAGCAGCATTTTTAGGTAAAGCCATCAGTGCTTGTATTGTTTTACCCAAACCCATGTCATCGCCAAGAAGTCCTTTGTCGTGTTCGACCAAGAACTTAACACCTTCGATTTGAAAATCGTAAAGACCTTTGGTTTTTAATTCTTCAAAATCAAAATCAATCACTTTTTTTTGTTCAATTTCTAGGTCTTCAGACAGAGGAACAAATTCTTTTACAGACTTGGGAAATTCAAGCTTAAGATCAGTTAATACTTGTTTAATTTTTTCAATAGTTAAGTTATTAACAATAATTTCCCAACTCTTGTCAGCAGGATTAAAACCTCTAGAACGATATGGCATTTGTTTTATTTCATTAATGATTCTGGGATTATATTCAAATCCAATAGAAATCACATTTTCACTAATTTCTTTTACAAAACTAGCTTTCTTTTCTGGGATGACAATTGATTTATACTTTTCTGGCAAACATTCTTTGTGATATGTTGACCAAGTTAAATTTTCTACAACAGCGTAACCTTGTTCACATGCAACCTTTTTGCTACAAGTAAAACAATTTTTAGCAAATTTATTGGTAATTAACCTAATCATATTAGAATACCCTTCGTGCTGCTTCCATTGCTAATTTGACACCAACTCCGACACCCATATTGAGTATCTCTTGTTGCACGAAATTCTTAACTGCTTTTTCAACTTTTTTTACGATTGTTTCATCTTCAACAGAATCTTGATGTAATTCAAGACTGTCTACAGGTTCCTTACTTATAGATTTGATTGTTTCTTTTATTTCTTGTTTAACAGATACAGGTTTAGTTGTAACTACTGTTGGTCTGTCAAATTCAAGAGCAATATCTGGAACAGATTCAGTTGATTCTGAATTAGAATTCATATCTTCGTATTCACCAAGATACTTTGGTGCGGAAGTGACAAGATTTCGTTTTCTTAATTCCTGATAACCAGCAGGAGTTAATTTAAATCCTGCTGTGCTTACAGAAATTAAAGCTGGGCATTCCTTAGAATCAGCAACAAGCCAAGGAATTATAAATTCGCTCAATTCCTTGGGGCGAATGTTCAGCATATTGGCAATGTTATCACGGGAAACAGGATTCTTTGCCAAAGCTTGAAGTATTCTCAAGTGTTTATTCGGCATTCCAAGTTCATCAATGTCGTTTTCTTTGGCAATCATCATACCAATCTTAACCCAATCTGCTGTTGGGTTCATGCGCTTTTCGTAAAGCATTTCCTGAGCAAACTCAATTGCTTTACGAGGAATTTTAGGTTCAAAGTAGGCAGCAATAGCACAAGGCATAATATCCCATTTTTTGAACTTCATATTGACAATTTGAGCTATCTCTTTGCGGGTATATGGTTTAAGAGCAATTTCAGTAAACCTGTTTATAAGAGCATGAGAAAGATCACCAACATCTGTAGTAGCCATCATCCATGTGACTTTAGATGTAGATATAGTAATCTTGTTTTCTGTAAGCAAAACTCTATCTGCGCTTTCAATTGCTTTCAAAAGTCCATTCTGTATATTCTTTTTGAGAGCATGTGCTTCATCAATAAAAATAATGCAAGGAGGTAGCTTGTAAACTTTGTTGCCAGTTAGATCAACAAGTTCAAGTTTGTATCTTTCACAAGTGTCTTTAACTAGTTCAAATATTTCATCAAGTTTATTAATGCTAGTTGGATTGATTTCAATGAATGGCAAACCAAGAATCTTAGCGAATATCTTTGCAAGTGTTGTTTTGCCAACACTACTTGGTCCAGTAAGCAGCCATGACACATCACTAGCTTGGTGGTTGTAACGCTGAAGGGCACCAATTAGTACTCTTGACATTTTCTTTTTGGCAGATTCTTGCCCAACATATTGATTGAATAAACAATCTGGGTTCATTGGATTAAGTTTGTGAATACAGTCTTCAAGACTTGGAGTTTGTGGCAAGCTGGGGTCTTTAGCCCACTTTGGATCTTGGTGAAACACAAATTGAGGTTGTTTCATGGCTATTCGCTCCTAATCCTTGTGATTATACATTTTCTGAATGGAGACACAAGCGAAATTACAACACAATAAATGTAAATAATTTTGATTGTTACTCTTGTATTTTTATGTCTAGCAATATGCAAAAATGAATAACTATAGTGAATTTGTTAAAAATTTAAGAAATGTAAGCGAGAAGTCTATGGGAAGCATAAAAAGAATACCTCCTAATCCGGGTCACCCACAAAGAATTATACATTCAAATCAAAAACCATCAGTTGAAATAAAGAACGAATTAACTGTTAACAAAAAATATCAAACAAATGAATTTCCTGTTGGTGATTGGTTTCAAAATAAAAAAGAAGTTGATGTTTCAATAATTATTCCATGTTTTAATAGTGCTGAAGTTGTCACAAAACAAATTTCCCGTTGGCATTTTTGTGAAGATGATGGATTAAGTAAAGAAATTATTTATGTTGATGATGCATGTCCAACAAAGTCAAGGATTTCTATTATAAATTCTTGGCAGCTTAAAAGAAAGGAACTTAAAAATCCAGTAGGCAAACTTATTACTGTAAGTCCAAACTCAGGTTTTGCTAATGCATGTAATTTTGGCGCTAGTCATGCTAATGGTAAATATTTAATATTTTTAAATGCTGATACAATTACAACTGAAAATTGGGTAAAACCAATGCATGATATATTTATAGAACATGAAAATGTTGGTATAGTTGGAAACTTAATTTTGCAAAGCGATACTAAAGTTGATTCTTGTGGAAGTGATTGGAGCAATAAACTTGGTGATTTTTTACATGTAGGCAAAGATGTGTATAAAGGTCAACCATTAGAAAAGCCATTTTCTTTTGAAAATTTACCTGATGACTTGAAAATCATTCGTCAACTTTTAATGATTACAGGCGCTTGCATCATGATTCCTAAAAAGATATTTGATAGAGTTAAAGGATTTGATGCAAACTATGTTAAAGGTTATTATGAAGATTCTGATTTATGTATGAAATCTATAGCGCATGGATATAAAAACTTTTATACACCTTTTTCAAAAATATATCATGTTGGTAGTCATTCTAAATCTAATACACATCCTCATATTGCAAGAAACAAATCTTTATTTAATACAAAATGGGTTACAAATTCGGTTTTGAAAGGATACCAAAGAAATTTAAGCATAGGTGAAGCTAGTATTAATTATAACAAAGATAAAGTTGTTATTTATACAGCCATAACAAACAAATCAAATTCATATGATAATTTAAAAGAATTACCAAGAAATGTTGCTGATGTGCGTAAGGTTGCTTTTTTAGAGGAAAATAATGTAAAAACCGAAACATGGGATATACAAAAAATTCATTCTGAATTTAAAGATCCTTGTAGGAATGCTAAAATTCATAAAATATTATCTCATAAATATTTCCCAGATGTTGAATATTCTTTATGGATTGATGGTTCTGTGCATGTTAAATTTCCATATGGAATGAAAAGACTTATAGAAATATATCTTAATGGATTTGACATTGCATTATTTAAACATTCCGAAAGAAGATGTCTGTATCAAGAATTAAAAGTTTGTTGTGATAGAAAATTAGACAATATTGAAACAATGAAAAAACAAGTAGAGAAATACCGTAACGATGGTTATCCGGTTGATGCTGGTCTTTCAGAATGTACAATATTGTTAAGAAAGCATAGTGAAAAGATGGATGCTTTTAACGAAGCTTGGTGGAACGAAATAAATTCTGGTTCAAGACGAGATCAATTAAGTTTTGATTATGTCGCTAAGAAATTTGATTTAAAAATCAATTATTTTGCAGGGCATTTAAGGGCTGAAAATTATTTATTCAAAAGAGATTTTCATAACAAAAAGACACACAAATGAAAGCAGTTTATTTTGGGCCAGAAAAGAATGTGCCGTCATGGTATTGGGTGGGCAAAGACATTGCAGATCACCTATCAAACAAAATTCCAATTAAGTTTTTTAAGTCAATAGATGAAATTGACTATGATTCTGTAGTTTTTTGGATTAAAAGTCCTCCGTCACAAGATAAATTAGACTTAATCAAAAAAAAGAAATTAAGAATTATATATTTCCCAATTGATTGTTACAATTCGTCGGGGGATGTAAATAAAGATAAACATTTTGTAACAACAGTAAAATCAATTGTTTTGCACACATCAAGCATGAAAGAATTGTTTGATCATAAAAATATAAATTATATTGATCATTACAATAAATTTGGAATTAATGGATTGCAAAGAAAACCTGAAAACAAATTTTTATGGGTTGGTGGATATCAATATTTTCCATACATAGTTTATTATGTAAGAAAAAATAATATTAAGTTTCACATAATAGCTCTTACTGATCAAAAGTGCGAGTCTGCCATAAAAGCTGCTAATGTTTTGTCAAATAAAATCGGACTTAATTGTGATTTTAGTTCAACAAAAAAGTTTTCTGAATTTACAGTTGTAGAATGGACAGAAGAAAGACAAAAAGAGTTATTAAAGACATGTTTAGGTGCTTTTGACTATAAACATGTTGATGATTTTAATCAGAAGTATAAACCACCTACAAAAATACAAAAATATCTTTCTTCTTTTGTCCCAACTGCTGTCAATAAAGAAAGCTTTTCTTATCAATATGCATCTGGTCTTGGTTTTAATATGTGTTCACCAGAAGAAATGGAAATATGGCAAAGTGAAAATTACAAATTAAAAACGATTGAAATTGGAAAGGAGATTGCTAACAAAATAGACATTAACACTATATCACAAAAGTATTTGGAGTTTATGCAATGCGTATAGAAAACACACTTGGAGTAATTATTCCAACACATAATAGATATAACATTCTTGAAGAGAATATTAAAAACATTCTATCACAAAAAGTAGTAATTAAAGAAATAATTATTTGTGATGACTCAGATAAAGATTATAAAAATTCAAACAAGATTGATTTTTTATTTAAATATCCTACTGTAAAATATTATTATTGTGCTAGATTTGATGAAAATGGTAAAAAAGATTATGGATTGGCAAGAGCAAGAAATTATGGAATTATAAATTCAACATCTGATATTATTGTATTTATTGATGATAGATTAACACCTGATGGAGAAAATTCTTTATCCAAGTTAGCAACACCTTTAGTAAACAATAATTCAAAAATTTGGACATTCGGCAATAAAGGTGCTGATAAAAAATCTTTTGTTGAAAATTTTAGTGCGATTAGAAGAACAAATATTGTTCTTTCTGGCTGTTTCTTTGAAAGAATAGATAAATATGGAGGTATGACACGGGAGATAATCGCAAGATTTTCTAATCAAGGATATAAGTTTCATTATGTTGGCGATGCTATGGCAAAGCAACTTGCTAAAAGTAGCAATTGGGAAAATAAAGAAAAACAAATTCCAGAAATGCGTAAGCTTTTGGAGAATTTAAAATTATGTTAAATTATATTTGGAAACATTTAATCGATACAGAACCAAGAGGAGAAATAACATATAGTTTCTTAAAAAAACACATTAAAGATGAATATGAATATGTTCTTGACGGTCTTTGTGGATTTGCTCCAATGAGAACATATTTTAATAAACATAAATATTATGGATTCGATATAAACAAAGATGCGATAGAAACACTTAAAAACAAATATAAAGATTCAAATTGGCAAGTTTGTGATGATGCAATTTATGAATACCCAGAAAAAAATATAGATGTTTATTTATTATTTGGAGTCTCTGCTGGTGAAAATAAAACTGACAGTAAAACCGAAACATTGTCAGCAATAAAAATAATTAATGATTTTAAACCAAATCTTGTTGTTTTAGAAATGTGTATTGGTCATTATGATAATATAAAAAATGCTAAAATGTCACATAATTTTGATAAAATATGTGATTTTTGTAATAAGTTTTACAAAATAGCAGGAGACTATGTTTTTGATGCAAATCTTATTAGAAAAGAAGTAAGCAAAAGAAGGATGTTGGTTTATGAAAAAACTTAATTTAGGATGTGGTCAAAATTGGAAAAATAACTATCCAGATTATGATGGTTTGGATATAGAAAATTATGGACAGACATATGTTGGAAATGTGCTTGAATTATTGAAAGATATGACATCAGATAGTTATGATGAAATTATTGCAAATCATTTTCTTGAACATTTTTCACAAGATGAACTAAAAATTATATTTTTTGAAGTTAATAGAATTTTGAAACATAACTGTTATTTTAAATTTGTTGTACCACATAAAGATAGACCAGCAGCTTGGGATTTAACACATAAAACATTTTGGAATGAAAATACTGTAACGACTTTAGAAATTATCAAAGGATTTGGCAATTGGAAAGTTGAAAACTGTATTACGAATAGCAGAAAAGATATTCATTCATTATTGAAAAAGGTGTAACATGCTTATTGATTCAAACTTAGTAAAGTTAATTAGAGAGAATTATCATGCCAGAGCGCATAACAATGATTACAAAAACAATAATCTTGGTTTTGGTTTGTTACATTACGCTTTTATTCGTAATATAAGACCTCATAATGTTTTGGTTATAGGATCTCAAAGAGGTTATGCGCCAGCCATATGTGGAATAGCTTGCAAAGATGAAGAATTCGGTCATGTTGACTTTGTTGATGCAGGCTATTCAACCGAAGAACCACATGCTTGGGGTGGTCTTGGAATATGGAAAACAGCAGATAAAACTTATTGGAAATCAATTGGTTGTGAAAACATAATAAAAATTCATAATATGAGATTGGAAAATTTTACATCTGATAAAAAATATCAATATATTTATATAGACGGAGATCATTCTTATGAGGGTGTAAAAAAAGATTTTTACTTCTGTATTGATTTATTAGATTCAAACGGTTACATGACATTTCATGATATAACAGTTGATAAAGACACACAGTATGGCAAATGCGGTGTAAAAGATTTTTGGGAAGAAATAAAACAAGATTCAAACATGAATGAACAATTTGAATTTTTGTCTTTTCCTTTTTCTGCCGGTCTTGGATTCGTAAGGAAGAAAATATGAGAAAACATGTATATATTGCAAACCATAGCAAACAAAAGCTGGGTGGTGGTTTTACATTTATAGATAATTTTGTAAAAGGATCAGAAAATAAATGTAAATTTGTTGATAAATGGCAAGACGCACATGTTGTTTTCATTCCAAGTTCTAGCATGGTTATCAAAGAAGAAATTTATGAGGCTAAAGCAGCAAAGAAAAGAATAGTGTTCAGAGTTGATAATATGCCCAAAAATAGCCGTAATAGAAATACTGGTTCAAGTCGCATGGAAGCATATGCTAAAATCGCTGATGTAATTATCTTTCAGAGTGAATGGGCCAAAAGTTATGTTGGTTCTTGGCTTTCTATTACTCATAAGATTGATGTTTCAAAATCTCCTGTTGTTTACAATGGTGTAGATGAATCATATTTTTATTATAAAGATAATCCATCAGATAGAGGAGATACATATTTATTTGCAACATATAATACTGATGAAAACAAAAGATTCTCAGAAGCTGCCTACGATTTTTATAAGAAAAGTATGAGTAGTCTTAAAAGAGGAAAAAAGAGACCAAAATTAACTTTAGTTGGTAATTTTGCCAAAGAGTTAATTGAATATAATTTTGATTTTTTCAATGATGAAGATATAAAGTATATCCCTGTAGTTTCTGAAAAATCAAAAATGGGTGATATTTATCGACAACATCGTTATCTTTATTTCCCTGCATTTGCTGATGCTAGTCCTAACACAGTTGGCGAAGCAATATCTTGTGGGTGTGAAGTTCTATTGCCAAATGAAATTGGTGGGACAGTAGAATGTATCAATCTGTTCAAAAGTAGAAAGTACAATATTCAAAATATGTTTGATGATTATATTCGGTGGTTCTGATGAACATTATAACCAGTTGGGATGATGCATGTTCATCAGACACAAAACTAGCAGATTTGTTAAATAAACATGATATTAAAGGTATATTTTTTTGGCAAAATAATTTAACGAATCCTTTCAATCTCAAAAGATGCAAAAAATTTCTTACTTTAGAAGAATGTAAAAATATATCAAAAAAATTTGAAGTAGGTTCTCACACTATAAATCATAATTATTTAACAGATGTATCCATTCATCAAGCAGAAAATGAAATAATTAGTTCAAAAAATTTTTGGGAAAATAAACTTGGAAAAAAAATTAATTGGTTTTGTTATCCAAGAGGAAGAAACAATAAAAAAATTGTAGACATTGTTTCAAAACATTATTTAAAAGCTAGATTAACAGAATTAAATAGTGACGATAAAATTGAAAATAATTATTTGATAAAACCAAACTTGCATGTCGGTGTTGTCAGAAAAGATTATTTAGATAAAGGATGGTACAATTATGGTTGTGAAATTTTCATTAAAATGAAAAAACTTAATTGTAAAACATTTCATTTATTTGGTCACTCTTGGGAACTTGATGAATTTAATGAATGGGACAACCTTGAGCAATATCTTAAGTTTTTAAAGGATAATAAATGAGTTATTACAGAGATCAACTTGAAAATTATCTTAAAACACTAGATGTAAAAGCAGAAACTGTTTTTGATGTTGGCGGAAAAGAAAAGTTTGTTAGGGGAAGAACTAAAAGCTGGGATGTCAAAAATTATGAAGTGTTTGATCTTCCTGAATATGATTTGAATAAAGAAATAAAATTGAACAAACAATGTAATTTATTATTTTGCTTAGAAGTGTTTGAATATTTAATAGATCCTGTAATGGCAATGAAAAATATAAAAAATATGCTTGCTAAAGGAGGAGAGGCAGTAGTTAGTTTTCCTTTAGTTTATCCCGTTCACAATGATGTTAATTATGACTCCATGAGATTTACAGAAAATGGTGTTAGGCGTTTAGCTACACATGTAAACCTAATAGTAAAAAATATTTTTTATAGAAAGACAAAAACAGGAAGTTTAGTTAAATATTATTCAGAAGATGGAATGAAGATGGCTAAAGGAATTGCTCATGATGTAACTGGTTATATTTTTAGATTTTCAAACTCATAATTAAATATTTTTATATCTTTTTCATAAATGATTCTAACAATTTCTTTGTTTATATCATTATAATATTTTGAATAATGATCATGATTGGATGTTTGTCTTTTTTCTAAAATCACTCTATTGATTTTAATTTTTTTACACAATTCACTAAAATCATTTTGTAGATTTTCAAATCTAACAATTTGATCAGTAAATTGTTTTTCTCCTACAAAATTATAGTCATATAAAAATCTTGTATGACTTATTATGTGTTCTCGTTTCATAACATATTTTTTTAGTTGCTCATTGTTTTCGACTGTTAGATAGTCAGCAAAATTTTGTTCTTGGTTTGGTAACAAGTTTGATTTTCTTGATTCTCCATCGGTCATTTCTGGAGGAACACAAAAATTGTTACAATAATCTTTATAGAATGTATGGCAGAAAAAACTAAATTCAATATCAAAAAAAATAGAAGTAGATAAGAATCTATCATACGGATTTCTTACCAAAGAAAAAATGTAAAACTGTTTGAAATAGTCATCGTTTATTTGTAGAAACCATTTATTTAAATCACTTGTTTTATAAATAAAATTTAATTTTAATTTTTCTTGTAAAGCTCCTCTAAAAACAGAAGATCCTGCTGTTTTTCCGGGCTTCATCATAATAAGTTTTTTGTCTGTACAAGCACATAGGCTCATTGGCCTATCTTGACTTCTTGATTCATTGGCAAGCCAAACAAAATGGTTTCTTAATCCTTCACAATACATTTATACCTTAAAATAAATTGCTTTTTTATAAAAACCCCACATGTTGTATCCAAAATTTTGTGATGTCATTCTTTTCATAGTTTTTTGTACAGATTCAGGATGAAAACTCAAAGGAACAATTTCATGTGGTTTTTTCATTCTAGATAGTTGCATTTCTAAAAATTTTTCAAAAGCACTTTCTTCATCGGGACCACCCAAAGTATATTCGCCAAATCGTCTTTGCCATGCCCTAGACATTCTTGCAAATTCTTTTTGCACTACAATTCTGGTTTTCTTCAAGAAATCATAATTATTAAAAGCTATTTTTGAATTAAAAGATTCTTCATCAATTAATTTACCATCCAAACTAGCTTGACAAAGATCACCGCCTGCATTTAATTTAATTCTGTTACCATATTTTCTTTTGTTGAACGCTAAAACAAGATTGCTCTTGAGAGAATATCTATCACATAACAAAAATTGTCTTTTTTGAAAAGTAATTGCAGGATAATCTCTAGCTAAATTCAATACATTATGTAATTTTTCAATATCTTCATCTCTAAAAATAAAATCACAATCCAATCTGATTACCCAATCTCCATCACAAGCATCGTATCCTCTTTGAAATTGTTCTCCAATAAATTCAAAACTAAATTCTTCAGGCCATTCATAATTTACTTTTTTATCCCAAGTTTTCTTAAAGTTTTTTTCAAGTTTAGATGGATCTTTTGATCCGTCTACAATAACTAATTGTTTTGCTATCTTGCGAAATGATGGTAAAGCTTCTGCAAATGTGTCTTGTCTTTCCACAGGATCTGTTACTGTTGTAAAAAGAGATATTTTCATTTAATACTCCGATATAAATCATGATACATTTTTGCTCTTATTTTTTCATCTCTTGATTTAACAAATTCTTGTGCTGCAATTCTAATAGATATTCTTTTTCTTCTATCTCCCATAAGTTTGGACAATCCCTCTTTTAATTTTTCAACATCTTCTGGATGATGATTACTTACAACCATATTATTTTCATTAGCAATATCAGGCACATGACCAACAGGTCTTGTAAACACAGGTAGTCCGGCAGACATAGATTCAAGAATTGGCATAGTACCTGATTCAAAATTATCAACAGAATTACATATATGGATTGCAGATTCATGATATGATTTTAACAACAAATCTGTTGATGCATTATTTCTAAATATTAAATTTTTCCCACAAACTTTTGATACTCGATCCATGTATGTTCCGTCTGATATTCTTCCTACTAGAATGAATTTGTAATTTAATTCTTTGCAGGCTTTTGCGACTTCATAAACTCCTTTTTTACCTTCAATTCTATTTACCGCCATGTTGATGATTGGTTCTAAAGTATAATTTGATCTATTGAATTTAAAAAAAGATGTGTCAATACTAAGAGGCATCATAACAGCGTTGAGAAGTATTGATTTTTGATAGTTGTTTACTACGCAAATAGTTTTATATTCATCCCAAGATTCTTCTTGCAGATTATAGGGATTATAATGAGTAAGTATTTTCGGTTTTGATGCAAATTCTTTTGGATAAAGTTCTTTTAATTTTGAGCCAGACTTCCAGTATTGAACATCGAGTATGTCGCACCAAGCTATTCCATGCAAAAACTTTTTCTTTTCATTGTCATCTGGTTTTTTTGGATGAAATGGAAGAATTTTTACTTGAATATCACTTGGAGCATTTCGTGCAATTTGCTCCGCAAGAGTTGTTATTGCTGTGTTCGGGGCTGGCACTATTTGAAGAATTTTGAGCATGTCTAAATTGTCCTATTCTTTCATTACTATCTATTACTTCTTGAAGCATATTTGCATCGTAATTCAGAACATCTTTTGCATAACATTTAAGAGCAGAAATATCTTTTGGAAGACATTTGCCACCAAAGGCTTTAGTATTTTCTGCGAAGACTGCTGTATGCATTGGATTGATTCTTGGATCAAGCAACCAAAGTTCTCTTACTTCATTATAATCTAATCCACTTAAATTACAAATATTTGCCATCTCATAGCAAAATGTGATCTTAGCAGCATAGAAACTATTTTCCATGTATTTTGCCATTTCCGCTGATTTGGCATCTGTTTGACGATATATTTTTACAGGCCCAGTAATAGGTAAATAAAAATCAACACATTTTGCCGTATCATTTTTGGCACCTCCAAAAATAAAGAATGGAGTGTGTTTTACTTCTCTATCCCAGAGATAAGGACTCCAATAACTTGATTCACCACAATATTCTGGCGAAAAAACAATTCTCTTTCCTGTACTTTGTTTAAGCCTATCTGTTGTTCCTACTTCAACTGTTGATTTAATTATAATTAGTTTTGAATTAACCCATCCTACAGTTTCTTCAACGATTGATGTATCACATCTTCCATTTTCTTTTTGTTGTGTTGGCACACAAACTAAAGCTAAATCTGCACTATTCACTTCTTCTTTAGTAAATTTAATCAATCCGTCAGCAAGAGAAACATCATTTACATCATGTACGCCAACATTATAATGTTTTTTGAAAAACTCTGCCATAGCCTTTCCGACATAACCATAACCAACAATCGCTATTGTCTTATTAATTTTTTTCATTTTGACTCCAATGATTTTAAATAATCAGAGATATAATCTGGCAAGTTTCTCTTTGGATTAAATCCAAGCAATTCTTTTGATTTGTCGATACATGCCAGCGTTGTTTCTGCTTCACCTTTTCTTGCCGGAATAAATTCAATCTTCTCTGGTTTGAACATATTTGCTACTTCTATTATAGAATAATTGTTTTGTCTTCCTAAATCAAAATATTCTGCGTTCCATGTTTTCTCTCCCATTGCGATCAACCCATCACAGATATCATAAACATGAGTAAAATCTCGTCTTTTGGAACCATCACCAGTTACAGTTAGTGGTTTGCCATTCTTTTTTTGTGTTTCAAAAATACCAAGAACATTAGCGTTCTCACCTTCAGTTACATGCCGAGGACCATAGACATTGAAAAATCTTGCTATCGCTACTGATACGCCAAATAATTTATTATATAAAATGGAATGTTGTTCCCCAACATATTTTGAATAAGAATATGGATTAGCAAGAACATCAAAATATGCAGAACTACTGCCAGCATAAACAAATTTTGAATTGCTTACTTTTGCCAATTCAAGCATATTGACAGTACCAGTTGTGTTTACATCAATTACTTCTCTTGGATTTTCAAAGCTGGGTTTTATTCTTGGCAGAGCAGCTATATGATATATAAGATCAAAACCATCTGTTTTTAATTGATTTATTAATTGTACATTTCTAATATCGCCAGCAATAAAACTTACTTTATTGTTTAGATTTGATATTTTTCCTGTTGAAAGATTATCTAAAACAACAACATTGTGTCCTAAATTAACAAGTTTGTCAGATAGATTTGAACCTACAAATCCACAACCACCAGTTATAAGAATCTTCATAAATTAATTTAGTTAAAATAATTAAATATTAATATGAGTGAAACAAAATCAGCTAGACCTGTTTTATCTAAATTTTGTAATGGAATTGGAATGGATATAGGTTTTGGTGGAACAGCGATTGTTCCTTCTGCTATTACATTTGATATGTCGAAACCTTATTGTCCTTCGCTTGAAAACCATGCACAAATTTTAAGAGGAGATTGTAGATCATTTCCTTATATTTGTGATAATGCTTTAGATTATATTTATTCTTCACATTTGTTAGAAGATTTTACCTATGCGGAACTTATTCCAATTATTCATGAATGGAGAAGAATATTAAAAATGAATGGATTGTTAGTAATTAATTGTCCTAACCAACAAAAATTTTTAGAACATTGTCGTAAAACTGGACAAGGCATAAACTTAGCTCACAAAGAACCAGATTTTTCTTATTTGACATTCAAAACAAAAGTAATTGATAAAACAGGGCATTGGCAAATAATATTTCTAGACCAAGAAGTAAAACCTTATAGTTGGTATTTAGTTGTTAAAAAAGTTGATAAGAGACAACCTGACTTATCAAGAAAATTAATTTAATTTACTAAAAACACATCCATAGGAGCTTCATCTGTTGTTAGTTGATAATATTTTACAGGTCCATCTAATGTTTGTGTCAAATATCGGCTATTGACTTTTACCATCCATAAATCTCTTTCTCCTGAAGGTCCACCTAAATCTCTTGCCAAACCCTGTGCATGTTGTTCATCATTAGTTAAAAATATATTTAATGGCATTTCTTGTAAAGATAATATCTTTTCTCTGTCCGCTTTAGGTCTTGCTGTATAAAGAGTTAATATTTTATTTTTAGACTTTTTACCCTGATTTTTTAATCCATATATTAAAGAAAAATAATCTGTTTGTATTTCATCATTATGGAAGAAATCTTTATCACCACCCTCAAGAATGTCATCTATAAAAATTTCTCCATTATGAACTGATAAAAGAAAAGAAACTCTGTTATTTACATCGCCAAAATAAATATCTGCACTTGTTGCTGGTTCGATAGAAGTTCCGCCAAAGCTAGGATCCTCTTGCGTTAATGCTTCAATTGTAATTTGATTTGTATGCCAAGATGGCAAAGTAGCCACAACACTTGAAATCATAGATTTCATGGTTTCCATATTTATTTTGGTTTGATTAATCAACATCTTTAGATCATTTTCCATTTTTTCTTCAGTAAATTCATTATCAATGTATTTTACAAGTAAATTTCTTAATTTATTTTCATAATCTGACAAATCAATGTGTATGTTTGTTGTTGATTCCGCCAACCATTCATGAAATTTTTTCATACTTTATATAAATATTTTATGCTTAAATTTAAACAATTTTTAGAAAATTATGAAGATTATCAACATAGATCTGCTTCGATTATATTATATGATAATCAAGGTTATGTTTTAATTCTTCATAGAAGTAGTAGTTTAGATTGGGCACCAAACACATGGGGATTACCGGGAGGTTCTGTTGAAGAAGGAGAACAGACTCAAGAAGCTGCAATCAGAGAATGTATAGAAGAAACCAAAATCAAACCAACAAAAGTTAGTTTATTGAAAAGATTATATCTTGATGAAACTATTCTTGATGTTTTTACTGGTTTCGCCAATAATCAAAAGCCTCAATTAAATTGGGAACATAGAAGCTTTGATTGGATTTCGCAAAATGAAATAGATGATTATGATTTTGCGCCGAATGTAAAAGAAATATTAGCTGGCTATTTTAGATCTTTTCCAGTTCAACAAACAGACTAATTTCTGGCAATAGATCCATAGTTTCTTTAATTATTTGTTCGTTTCCGATGCCAAAACTGCTTCGTTCGATTTTGAATCCAGCTTCTTCAGCCAATGATTTTAAGCCAGCAAAATCATATGCAATTCTGTGTCCTTCAAACAATAAAGACCATAATTTTGCTGATTCAAAATTACTTGAAGCACAACCATCGTTGATTTCATCAAACATATTCAATTGTTTTGCCTGATAATAATTAATCAGTCTCTCAGCATCTGGTACAGCAATTCTCATAACTGCGCCGGGTTTCATGATTCTACGACACTCACGCAAGAAAAAGAATCCTTCATCTTTTGTTAAATGTTCAAGCATGTGACTGCTGAAAATTAGGTCAACGCTGTTGTCGTTAAATGGTAGAAGTTGCCTAACATCCAATTGCATAAATTTATATCTGTGATGAGAAGCAAATGAATTTAAATCAATAATATCTGTGTTGATCCAACCATAATGAGACATATTAATAAAACTGCCAAAGTTTATTTTTAATTTTTCATCTCCTGCCGGAATGTGTAATGTTACATTTCCTTTTTCAAGCAATTCCTTATCAACAAATGTTTGAGACATGGGCATTTTTTCAGCCCACCATTCTTTAGTTCTTAAAGTGCAATGTGTTTTGTCAAAACCATCATCATTCTCACCAAAATCAATACCATGAATTCCACGATTTGTAACTCTTTCAAGCTCTTTAATTATGTTTGGCAAATGTTCTTCGGGAATATGTTCAAAGACAGCAGTTGAGAATGCAAGATCAAATTCTTTGTCATGAAAAGGCCAAGGAGTATTGCAAATATCCCATTCAATTACATCGTTTGTAACTCTGGTCAATTGACAATGATGACTAATTTCAAGACCTTTAGATCTGATTCCAGCATCATTAAAACGCTTTACCATGTAACCACGGGCAGCACCAATTTCAAGAACAGATTTAGGATTAAATTCCATTACTTTATCAAAAGTCAACCAATGCACAGGATAATCCCAATATCCTTCGTGAGCATAACCACCAACTTTACCGCCACCATTAAAATAATGTTTGTCAAATAAAGATGCTCTTTTTTCTTCTCTGTGTGGTTTAGTTGCTTCAATTATCATGTCGGTCCCCAATTCGCCGTGCGGTAAAACGATAGTATTCGTGAATCCTGCTTCTGTCAAAAGTTTAATTGCGTATTCTGGACACAAACTATTTCTGTGAGTATTTTCATCGTAGTTTTGATCACCAAAAATAATGGAAGAACTATCATCATTCCATTCTTCTTGCGCCAAAACCCACTCCATTTGTCTTTTGGTATTTGCTGTTATAAATACTGCTTTGCAACCATGCTTGAGAATACGAAAAACTTCTGCTAAGAATTGTCGAACATTTCTCCAAGAAATATGCTCAATACAATAGCAACTAAAAACACCATTATATGCATTATCATCGATAGGTAATTTCTTGTTAAAGTCAGCTACAATATCTACTGTCGGACCTTCTCTTACATCAAGATTGGGACGAAAATATGGTTTGTCACCGCCACCAAGTTCAATAACATTTTCAGTAAATGGAAAAGAATAACTCATATTTTAATAGAGACACCGTAAATAAATTATGATCGAATTGATTGTTTTATTTTTTGCTTTGCTTTTATCATCAGCTTCTTGCTATGTTTCATTTAACAAAAATTTACATGATAAATGGTTTTATATTCCTGTTGGTCTAACAATTGCCATAATAACAAATTTAATTTGGTACAATAGTACAAAATTAATAGGAGATGAAAAAAAGATATATATTTTTTCTCTTGTTTGGGATTTTATAGTTTGTTTAGTTTATTTGTTTTTACCATTGATAATATTTAAAATAAAGCTTGACAAAATTACAATTTTTGGATTAATATTAATGATAATTGGTTTAATTATAATAAAAATTAAAAATTAAATTATTTTTTTCCATGTTTCAACATAAGCTGATTGAACTCTTTCCCAACTATATTGTTTAGAATGTTCAATTAGTTTAAAACTATAATCATTCGTATCATTTTTATATGAATCTATAAATTCTGCTAGTTGGTTAACATTCCGTTTTTCAAAAATTTTACAACAAGAATGTAAACAATCTGCTGCGCCAGCACCATCACTTGCAACAACTGGTCTTCCATATGTCATAGCTTCTAATATTTCTATTCCAAAACCTTCTGTAACACTTGGTTGAACATAAAGATTAATCGAATTGTACAATTCGCTTATATGTTTCACAAATCCAAGAATAATAATATTTCCTGCGTTATAGTGTCTAATCAGATTTATAAGATGAGGTGATTGTGACCCAGCTAAATATAAAAATGAATCTTTATAACAAAGTTTAGACCAAGCTTCAATCAAATATCTCAAACCTTTATCAGGTCCAATTTGGCCTAGATAACCGACAGAAAATTTCTTTGGCAAAGATTTAAAATGACCTTCATGACATCCATGCGGTATAACAGAAACATTATGACAACCAAATCCATGCATTACATTTTTGCTGTGAATGCTAGGACATATAACTAAATCTGCATTTAGATAACTTAATAGATATTTATTCCAAAGTTCTGGATTGTTTATGTGCGGAAAATCAAAAGGAATTCCGTAAGCATTAAATTCTTCTCTACTTAAGCTTAAATCATGTGCAGCAGCAGTATAAGTAATTTTTACACCATGATCTTTTAATTTTCTGGTTAATTCTGGAAATGTACCAGCATAAAAATGTGCTAGTTTATATTTTGAAAAATCAATGTTTAAATAAGATTTTTCTGCTTCAAAAGGATCTGGTGTTACTTTTGGATTAATTATGTCAACACTTCCGAGTTGATTCAATGCTTGCAATTCATTATAAGTGACCGAACCACCACCAGTCTGACTTCCAATTTTATCGCAAGTTACATAAAGAAACATTACCAACCACCTGTATCAATTGCTTCATAACATAAAGATTCATAAGTATTAACCATGTTTTCATATGAAAATTGTTTTGCCCATTCTATACAATTTTCTGATTTAATAGTGCTTACTGCATCAGATCGTATTAAATTTTCCATCTCTTCTTGAGTTCTTACCAAAAATCCTGTTTCTCCGTGCTTCACAGTTTCACGCATAGCACCATTATCCCATGCAATTACTGGCATACCGCAGAGTTGTGCTTCAACTGGAGCTAACCCAAATGGTTCACGATAATGCAGATTAGGATGCAATAAAGCTTTGTTTGAGCAGAACCAATCTACACATTCGTTCCTGTTTTGATGACCAATATATCTTAAATTTGGACTCATCAAACAGGCTTGTTTGACTTGTTTTAAAAGTTCTGGTTCTCCTGTAATCCTGTCATCTCCAACTAGATCTAATCCAACTTTGCAAGTATTCGCAACATTAATTGCAATATGCGGACCTTTAATGGTGCTAATTCTTGCCAAGAACAAATATCTATTATTTCTTGCTTTGATGTTTGAGTTTTTATAAAAATTAACATCCACACCATTATAGGCTGTTCTTGATGCACATTTTAGATGTGTAGCACATACTTCTGATTGATCTTTGCTAATGCAAACAAGGCAAGGAAAAGGCACAGGTGGTGCTGCATTGTACATAGTCTCAACTGGAGCATGTAGCACACCTAAAACAGGTTGAGGTAAATTGCCTTCCATCTTAAGGATGTATGCCCATTTTTCCCAGCTATGATCGATGATTATGTTGTAGGAATTTAATTTATGCCAATAACCAGAATATGCTTGTCTTTCAGATTCTCCTAATGTCGTTTCATGCAATTTAGCATTTGTTTTTGAGCCTCTTGGAGCAATAAGAGTTACATCGTGCCCTTTAGCATGTAATCCTTCTGCACATTGCCATGAGATCATTTCGAGTCCTGCGTACCCAGTAGGAGGACATGGCAAGACTGTGGTTGATATTACACAGATTTTTAGCTTATTCATGTTGCTTGTTGGTAAGTAGGTCATTTTCATGGCTTGATTTCCAGTGGTTTATATCCATTAACGCTACTTGATGAAAGACCAGCATGTACGCATTGAATGCTTGTATCTACATGAATTTTGAATCCATGATTTCTGGCATGTTTGCAGAATGTAAAGTCTTCACTAGTTTTTTCCAGATGAGGCAAATCTGTTCTGTCACATCGCCATTCAAACCAATGGCAGCGGTTTGATAATGGAGGTAGCGTTTTCAAAACATCTCTGTGAATTAAAAGACATCCTGCACCAACAAAATCCACTTCAATCAAAGAGTTCTTTGGATATTCAGTAATCCATTGTGGTCCATTTGGAGAATCTTTTAGCATAACAGGAGCTAAAGGCTCATATCTTCTATAATAAACACCACTTACAATTTGTTTGTTGTGATTAATTA
>JACCDP011382813.1_pt1 | contig 72593 bp, 100 predicted proteins | sample 7445841 | NCBI WGS metagenome assembly JACCDP01 (sample SAMN15323441, study PRJNA562643) | freshwater metagenome | isolation source: river surface water | place: USA:Blue River Watershed | collected 2017-08-17 | reverse complement strand
TAGATTCAAACTCATTCCATTCATCTACAGATCCGCTATCTTTTTGTTTATCTCTTATAAACTCTATAGCATATCCTAGATCAAGAAGTAATTCATTCATACTTTCCCCTTAGATTGTTTATTAATTGCGTCAACTAAAATCTTAGCATGGTCATGTTGGTAGTGAGCTAGTCCACAAAGAACTCTAATCAAAGGATACTCAACATGTAAGTCTTCATACTCAGCGTTCATGGCTTGAAACTCTTTCTTTAAATCTAGAAAATTGCTAAGCAAATAATTCCTTAAGTCGGCTGAGATGGTTGTCTTCTTAAACTTCTTAAGAACATCTACCTTGTCCCAGCTATGAGGTAGATTAATAAATCCTAACACAGCAGTTCTATTCTTGGACAGTAGGTATTTTTTTCCTAGCTCAAGAGTCATACCTTTCTTAAGTACTAAGTCTTTGTTACACTTAGGAATAATAACTACGTCAATGTGCTTGGCTATAGCACTGACTTCTGGAGTGATCTCTTCAGCAAACACCACAGGTAATGAGTGAGTGTTTAGTTTCTCGATAGTCCACTGAACTCTAGTACCTTGTTCACTAACTGACCAACATACTGCATCTCTCGTACTCTTTTGTGTACGTTGAGAAGCTTTCCTTGACGGCATAGGCAAAGCATCCGCATCCATTCTGTTGGTGAAAAGAATATCTTGGAATGGAATGTTTGCAATGTCAGAAGCATTGACTAGGATTGCACTTTTATTTGAGTCAAGATAATGATTAAGTTTTCGGGCAAGATTATTACTGTTATCTGTGCTTGAGTACACAATATAATTTAGAGATACACTAGTTGAACCGGCTACTTCATTGTGAGTAGATCCCTTGCGTCCTCTTCTTACATATCTATACATTACAGGAGTTGGAGTTCTAACATAATCACTGGATAGGTAAAAGTTATTACCAAGGTCTAAGTCAATACGAGAAACCATGTGAAAACATGAATAAGTTTTCTTAGCTTCAAGTCTTTCCTTAAGGCTCTTTGCTTTATTATTTATTTGACCAATGATAATCATATCAATTGCACTACGAGCAGTCTTAAGTTCCACTTCTTGCTTGGCTTTATTAGTATCGTTGTTCTCTAGGCGTTCTCTTGATGAAGCAATCTTGAAGTGACCATTAGGGATATTCAAGGCTACAGTGTTAGCACCAGTATGAAGACCGTTATCTCTTTTTGTCCAAGAAAATCCTGTTTGTTCTTCCATAAGATCATATTCAATACCATCAATCAAATAAATTGTACGGGAAGGATGAGACTCTGCATACACTGTCATATTGCCGAGCGTCAAAGTCGGCTTAAGTTGGAAGATGTCCCTAGTTCCGAAAAACTTAATAGGTTCTGACCAGAACTTAACGCATCGCTGAACTGCATTATAAAAATCTACTATGTCTTTAGGCTTAACACCAATGCTAATCTCTACTCCATTAGGTTGAGTCGTATTGTTCTGAGAGATAAGATTAACTCCACCCTCATCACCAAGGTGAGCAACATACAAGTAACGTACGCCATTGTAGAATGATGTCACTGTAAAGCTATCAGTATAAGAGAAGGCTGACTTAGCACCAATGCCAAAGCCTCCAGTCTGCGTGTTAGTGTTACGTTTAGTAGAGCTACCATAGTTGACAAAGATGTTCTCCATTCTATCAGGCGAGATGCCTACGCCAAAGTCACGCACCTTGAATACAGGATCAAGCGAGTTAGGTACAGTGATCTCGATAGGTAGCTTGCCCCATGTACCTGCCTCTCGCATAGCATCACGACCATTACAGATATACTCTTGAACAAGTGTTCTAATCGGGTAAGCATATAGCTTACTTAAGATGTCAACCACTAGGCGAACATCAGAGATACCAAAGTTGAGAGCCTTGCTTGGCTCTACGTTCGAGTCAATCTTAACTGCGTTGTTATTTATAATCATTGTTGTTTCTCCTCTTGATATAGTTTAGATTCAACTAATGCCAAGTCCTTTTCATATTGCAACCACATCCTTACTTCATTAGGTTGCCAGTCGGATTGATTGAATAACTCAATCGCTTTTGTAATTGTATCCATTCTTTCTATTAGGTTATCAATTGCTTGAGCGTCACTGTCAACGCTCAAGCCACCTTCTATTAATCTGAATTTCATTATGCCACCTTTTGTTCTGCAAGATCCCAAAGCATTGTGTTGATCTCAGTCTGACTGATAAGACTATTCACTTTACGGATCGCCTTATCTTTACGCTTGCCTTCTTGCTCAACCAGAACTCTTGCACCACCTCTGATTAAATTCTCCTGCACTACGTTCATTACAGTAAACAAGTCGGTTGCCTTATCCTCTTCTCGATGTACTGGCATTGAGAAGGAATGAATAATACTATCATTACCTAGTCTATTTTGTAAAGCCTCACGTTGGAAGGCAACAATTTCCGCTTGACTAAGTACAGTTGACTTCATCTTATCAATAGACTGAGTTAACTTCTCAGCTTGAGCAACGATGTGATTGATAGCTACGATCAAGCGTTCATCAAAGTCATTACCTGAGTGACGAACTCTGACAGGTTTGATTAAGTTAGTACCAACAACCAAACCATTTGAGCATACGAATCTAAAGAACCCAATCTGAAGCGTGACCGAACTGCTACCATCATGAGAGTTGGTCAATAGAAGTTGAGGAACACCATCAGCTGTTGCCTTCATTAGTGGACTCGTAAAGATTGCACGATGTTTCTGGTATCCTTGACGTTCTTTCTTGCGAACCTTGAGAGCCACGAACTTATCCATTGTAAAGCCTAGTCCTTCGATACGTTTCACAATGTCAGAAGTCTTAGCAAGTTTATACTTGTCGCTAAGTGTCGGAAGTTTCTGGTCAAGAGTATTAATTTCTGTTGTCATGTTGTATCCTTTTGTTTGAAGCGTCATGCTTCTGTTGTTTTAATTATTCCATATTCCAATTTGTAATACTAGTCGGCAAATTATTCCACCTCGTAAGTAACACCTTCAAAAGTTATCGACTTCAAAGTGTTGACATTAATAGTCCGGTACTCTTCGGATTGTAGATCGAACACTGTAAGATAGTTGAGTTCTTCAGGATTGTATTTAAGTTCGCCTCCCTTGAGATGTTTCTTAACTCCCAATCGACATACCATTTTTCTCAGGCTTCCATCTTTTTTAGTAAATTCTACAGAGAAGATTTTATTTCCGACTAGTTCTCTCAATTGTGATACTTCTGTTTTCATTGTTGCTCCTGATAGTTTAGTAATGCTTGATAGTATTTCTCAAGCCATAATTTAACTTCTAAGTTATTAACATCCTTACCTTCGATGGCAAGATCCTTTAAAATCATGAGGCAATTTACTGCCTCTATTGCTAGTTCTCTTTTAGTCATATTATCCTTCTATCAATTGGAAGTCATGCTCCCAATGACGTTCGGTTTTTCTTAGGTAATCTGTATATTCTATGGCATCTCTTGGAAACTCGAACAGTTTTCTAATCTTAATCGTTCTCTCATCGAAGCTTAATACTGCCCACATATATCCTCCTAGTGTGCTAACAATCCGATCTTAGGATTGCTACCTATTGCTATTAGATCATTTTCTGAAGCGTTTGCATACCCCTCGGCAATTAATTCCGCTTCGGTCTTGAATATCCGAGCGTGTCTGTCAACCGATGGATCAATCAAGTCATCACGTTTACCACCTTCAGACTTAATCAGAGTAAAGTTAGCAGGTAATTTCTCACCCTTCAATAATGGTAGACTCTTTGAGTAGGCATAGAAGATTACACTAGGCAAAGCTTCCATAATCTTGAACCACTTCATCAGGTATTCTCTTGAGTAGAAGTCTCCACTATCATGAATTCTAATAACCGATGCTTTACGTTTGATAATCTCGGCAATCATTACTTGAGGAAAGTTATCCTGCTTTGTTGCGTCAAGTCTACGCTCAAAAGCGGGCTTAACATTACTCCAGATATACGCACCCTTGGAAGCATAGCAATACTTCTTACACTCACCTGCCCATAAGCAAGTATCTTGAGCAGGTATACCGAAGTTAAATACTCGGAGTCCTGTTGTCTTACTTGTCTTTTTTAGCTTGCTGTTCTGCGTCAATAATTCCATGGCGTTTCCTCCTATTGGCTATCGTTCTCATATAGTTATATCTTAAGTTTATCTTTGTATCAATGGGCAAGAATTTCCACAACTCAAACCCCCATACCCGACTGATTATTTCGTGCATGGTTTCCATCATTCTACTACCTTGATACCCGATGCGTCAAGCAAGGCAATCTTTGCCGACTTGATAGTTGACTCATCTGCTTTACGTACAAAAGAACTGTACTTGTAAGGATTGTATGTCACCTTACTTGACTGACCTAGTAAGCTTATAGTGTGGGATTGAAAATACCCCACCACTTTTGCATGGACATTTTTCTGACCAGTTCGCACCACCTTTTCCCGCCCCGCTTTACCTACTGAAAAGGTCGGATCAGTCAACACAATACTTGAGCAATAGCCTATGACTATACCAGTCTTTGCGTCTTGAATACTATAGCAATCTTCATGTAAATTCTTATACACTTTGACCCTAGTACCCACTGGTATCTTGGCTTGCCACAATGCCACCCGTCTTTGTTGAGCCTCTACATTATGAAACCGGAAGTTTCCAGTCTTTGCATAGCATATCGTTTTACATTGCATATTGACCCCTTTATTGGACTCGTGTTAATACTCTCTCTACACTTGGATCTTTTGAGAATTGATGAAAGAAATACCTTAACATCATCTCATTTTTTACATAATGATCGTGGGTAAATGTTGCCCCACTCTTATACTTGACATGAAAAGTTAGCATCATATCTAGTCCTCCGCTGTTATAATTCTATCGTTCACATGAAGGGCAAACTGTAATCTTGGACGCATCTTGATGACGTACCCAAGCTTCTCAATCGCTCTCAAATCATTATCGCTTAATGTCGTAGTCTTGGCAATCGAGGCAAAAATTTCCGTGATCTCGCAATCAGGATAGACCCTTTCCACCCCATACGCACTCTTAACCTTGATGAAAACAGTAATCATATAGTACCTCCCTATGCATTTCGGGCATTGTACCCAAAATTGTAACCCATTAACTTTATGGGATAATTGAATTATTTTTATTAAACTATCTCAAAAAATTAACCAGTATATAATATACGTAAAATAATCGAACTTAATACAGAACAAAAAAGAGTTTCCGTACTGGGAACAATCGTACCATAGAGCTTTACAAAAAGTAAAGCATCGGTAAAAATTACCTATGCCGTAAATAGGAAAAATAGATACACACTATATCCGATTCCCCCAGTACAGTATTCTCTTTTATCACTGTTCAGTATACTGTTTATCCCCTTATCTCACAATGGTGTTAACCGACGAGGTGCATCGTGTCATTGACGCATCGCTACACTCAACCATTGTACTTCGGGTGTCTTAACGGAAGTTCGTAGTGGTGCTACTTACTCAGGTATACCTCCTGAGATCCGCTATACCACACTGCGTCAAAGCTATCAGTCGTGATTACGACCATTTAACTATTCAGTGTGCTGACCTATCCGGTCTTATCATCGTTCGTGGACTATAACCACGACCCCTTCTTTCACATCATGAGACTTATCGTTTCGTCTCTTAATTATTGTATCTCTTTTTTTCTGATAACTCAAGCTAGGTATCTTTTGCCTATCGTCTTAAGTTATCGTTTTCTCCTTTTGTTTTAGAAGGTTTATTCCTTCTCATACAATTATTCTCTCATGGTTCTACGAAAAGCACAAGATAGGTAAACTTTGCCTATCCGATAAAATCAGTTGGGTATTTTGAATAACCTACTTAATCAGTTATCTATTAGTTGAGTAAAGTAGTTTGCTCAGGTATTAATATCCGACTGAGTTAATTGCTCAGGTATAATAACCGAGTTAGTCAGGTATCCCCCCTCCCCTTAAGACAGGGGGTAGTGGGGCTGTAGCTCTAGCCAGAATGGGCGGTGTACGTCCACCAGAATTGAGTATTTATATATCTATGCACTCACCACCTAATAACAAATGTACCTAGAGGAGATACATGTATGACACCAGATGAACCTACGAGAAAAGCAAAACGTAAAAGATTTTTAGAGGGGCTTGAAAAGTTTAACAAAGAGGTTGAGAGGGGAAGGAATCCTTGGAAACGTAAAGAATCAGCTCCAGCGTATCCCCCTGAAAGAGGCGGTATCTTTGAAGAGGTTCGATCAGCCACACCCCCTAATCTTGGTCCTATTCAAGAGAAAAAAAGAAAGCTTGAAGAAGAAAGGTTTAAAAAGCTTAGAGGCACTTTAAGGTAATATTATGTCAAACAATCCAAACGATCCTAGGAAGTCAAGAGCCTACCTATGGAATAGGATGCATCAAGTACCAGTAGAAGAAATTCAAGAAGTCTACAAAGATTTAGCTAAGAGGGCTGCTTTGTCGGGAGAAGACCATAGCCAGATATTCGAGATAGATGGGGAAGAATTTGAAGTACCAATTAGAGCTATGCATGATTTCATTCAAGAGAAGGAAGCTAGAAAGCGAAAGATGGACGCAGTGGATCAACAAAGACGTTTCTCAAAAGTTAGGGAGATGGTAGGTACAGAGCTAGAGCCTGAGTCTGATGATAATCTTGATGAAATTGACGGTGGATACTACTGGGATGACCCTAATCGTGGGTATGAGCATATGAATCCAGAGGCTGTTAAGGATAGAGTACTTAGTAAGATAAAGAAATAGTCTATTCTATGCACTAGCTATACAGAAAGAGATGGTACTATGAGTAAAGATAGTCTTGTAAAAAAGCTACAAAAACGAAATGCCCTAGAAGATGAGTTGATGAATCAAGATTCTTCTGCTAAAGACAGGGCATTTAGTAAACTTAGAGAATTAATAAATGGGTACATGCTAGATGAAAACGTACCTCAAAAGAAAATAAAGAAAAGTTATTTTAATCCCGAAACAGGCGAATACGAGTACGAATACGAATAATCCAGTATGTAACACTTCCTGTAACTTACTAGTTCTCTACTAATTGCACATATTGTGTCGCAGTGCATGTTTTTCCACAACTTATATTCCAACTTACTACAGGCTGTGTATTATTACACTTTACAATATGTAATACCGTAGGGGATGGTCCACCATCACTTATACGGAATACTCTGCATCCTTTAAGTTCCGGAGGCATTTTGTATCCTTTGACTTCATCATGAGAAGCAGAACAGGATATTAAAAATAATAGAACTAAGTATCTCATCTATGCACACTCCATATAGCACTCCCAGCTATTCGGGATTTCCAAATAGCTGAGTAGTTAGTTAACAGCCTTTTCCTTTACCTTTGCCGCCTTTGCCTTTTCCACCTTTCTTCAAATTCCTCACCGTCCTTCTATATTACACAGTTTCCATATTTCCAACACTTCTTCTACTACGTATACTTTAGCACATTCTTTGGAATTTGCTTGGTAGATTATTGTACGAAAAGAACCTACATCGTCAACTCTTACGATTCTTCCTACGTCTAACATAACAGGTTTTCCTGTATCCTGATTTGTAAGCATTATCATTCGTCATCCTTTTCAATTTTTAGTAGTGATGATACTAAGCTATGCACAACGAATAGCGTAATAGCTGTTAAAAGTACATTGTATAAGATTACAAAAAAAACAGCTACCCACCATTCCATAGATTCCTTTAGAGTATAGACCTCGGTGTGGCTTTATGCCACCCGAGCCAAGCAGCTTTAGCTGCCTATTTCTGTACCCACATGTTGCAAGTAGCTGTTGGTTTTACAAATACCTGTTTCGATTTCATTACATTTCGCATCACTGAAAGTTTACACTCGCCATCTTCGGACGCTGCTTCAAAGTGTTTGCAGTTTAGGCACTGTCTTCCCGGATTGCCATTGAGTTTATACCCGAGCTTTCCTTCGGTTACATATACCTTAGCTGTGGCAAACGCTTTGAGAGTAGTAGCCGCAATGGCAGAAGTAATCGCAATCAACAGAAATTTACGTCGGTTCATCTTCGCCCTCCCATTCACTTAATATCATATCAGTCTCTTCGTTATAATTCAAAGGTGGCATCATACCTTCTATTTCGACAGTTTCCAAGGCGGTTTCCGCTAGTTTATCAAGAAGATAAGGCAGCGGAAGTTCATTTGACATAAAGCTATTAAAATCTTGCAAGTGTAGTATCTTCAATCTCATAGCGATAGCACCTATCATATCATCTTTCTTCATGTACAACCTCTCAGCATAAATAATAAAATTACTGGAAACAATATTACTCGAACCACCATACCTATTATAGCATAAGGATTTATATCTGGATCTTTCAAAATAGCAACCTCAAAATCTATAAGTCTTTGAAAATATATATTATGCAAAGTATTAAAATTGCATATATTTTATACTACCACAAAAAACCAAATTAAACAAATATACTAAGAGAAAGAGAGGAAAAATTATGCCAATAATAACTAAGCCCGCAAGTATACAAAAAGGAGTTGCTGCTAGTTTTTCACTAGATAAAGCAACTTTAGCGGCAGTAGCTTCCGTCGCTGCAGATTCTTATTATTCCAACCAGTCTAACTGGCAACGAGTATCTTTATACTATTCAAGTACTTCAGCTGGAGTTGGTGCTCAAGTAGAAGTAGTAATCTTTGATGCGACTCAATCTTCCCCCACTGCTAATTTCGTAGCCTCTTCTACAGCTAGAACGCAGTATAATATTGCTCAGATTGTAATTAGAGATTTTGATAACGGATGTTTTGTAGTTCCACGTTCTCAATTAACTACTTCAGAATTTGATATTACGCTAAGTTCTGGATCTGGTTCTGCTACAGTTATTACATACGAAATAGCAAGTGCTTTTTCTGTTTCTCCAGCATTGAATCCAACATCGTTCGTAATGAATGCACTGGGACACAATGCAATATCTACTGATAGTATTGGCTCAATGACTGCGGGAGTTGCTACTTATAGTATTACTTTTGAACTTACTAATATATCAGAAACCGTTGATCCTACGACATATATCGCAATGGGACTAGGGGAATTTGCTAGTTCAATGGGTCCGGGAATCTATATAGAGGCTTCTGCATCGGGTTTGCAGTTACTTCAAGATGGAGTTAATGTCGGTGCAGTTTTCGGACCAACTCCTCCTTCATCTGGATCTTTTAGTTTGACTGTAAAAATGCAACAATCTGGAACTAATCAGTTAAGTATATATGTCAACGGTGCATTAGCTGCAACTAGAACTGTTTCTAAAACACAATCTCTATATCCAAACATAGATTGTTTTGGCGTAAGATCTTTCACTTTAACTCAATCATATACGGAGTAATAGATGCCTATTATTACTAAACCATCAAGTATTCAAAAAAATTCTCCCGCTGAAATATCTCTAGATAAATCAGCACTAGCTGCGGTGACTTCCGTAGCTGCGAGTGCTTACTATTCTGATTCTGCGAATTGGAAAGAAGTATTTATTTACTACAAGTCTAGTGTTGGAAATCAAAGGGAAGTTTTAAAATTCAATGCGACAATTTCTTCTCCGGTTGCTACTTTTTTAGTATCTGAAAAAGCTAGGGACATTTTTGAAGTTCAAAAGATTGTTATTGTAGACTTCGATAACGGTTCTATCACAGTTCCTAGATCTCAACTTACTGTTGTTGAATTTGACGTTGATATGACTCCACCTCCAGCATCAGGAATACCATTCCAATTGACAACTCAGTATGAAGTGCTTACACCTGCTATAAATCCTACATATCTTGAAAACCAAACTAATGACCGATTTGCTCCAGCAACGAAAGCTATCTCTACAACTTCAATAGGTGCAATAAATTCCGGAGTTGCTAACTTTGATATAACTTTTAATCTTAGTAATTTTTCTAATACTGACGATGGTGGGGGAGCAGGAACTGAAGTTGGATTGTATTGTACTGATACTCCTCCTGAATTAATAGATCTATCTATTAATCTAGATGTTGTAAGCGGTGCTAGTCCGGGTATTGTTGCATTAATTTATGGTGCATACCCCGGAACTAATATAAGATCGTTGTATGATCCGTTTGCTGCTTATTGGGATGGTGGGGAAATTGCACATTTAATTCCATTAAACACAGTAAGAATAAAACAAACAGGAAATACTCTAGAGTTCTATAGAAATGGAACATTGCGTAGAGTAGTAGATACTAGCTCATCGTCAGTTAGTAAGCTCTATATGTATCCATTCATATATGCCACAGGAAGACATACTGTTGAATCAGTAATAGTTAATGAGGTTTAATAGCCTAAAAGGATAATATATGCCGATAATAACTAAGCCTTCTACAATAGATAAAAATTCCCCAGCAGAAATCTCGCTAGACAAAGCAGCTTTAGCCGCTGTATCTTCGGTTATGGCTGACGATTACTTCTCAGATTCCGATAACTGGAAAGAAGTATTCATTTATTATAAATCTAGTACGGGGAATCAAAGAGAGATCTTAAAATTCAACGCTACAGTTTCTTCTCCAACAGCTGACTTTTTAGTATCTGATAAAGCTCTCGATATATTCGAAGTTCAGAAAATTGTAATCGTAGATTTTGATGCAGGTAGTATTACTATTCCTAGATCTCAACTTACCACATCTGAGTTTGATGTTGATATGAGTGTAGTTTCTCCATCGAATGCTATAGTATGGGTTAATCCATTTACTAATGCCTATAACATCGAATCTGATGGAGGTTTAACAAATGGCTCCGCAAGAGGTGGAGATAGATTTGTAGGGGTTTTTTCGAGTACACAAATATTAACTGGTGATTTTGAATTGATTTTTAATATTGGGAATTTCGGATTGGATACTGCTTTCGGATTTACAGATGATCCATCAGGTCTTGGACCATCCCCTTTTCATGGAACTGTAGCTTCTGCTTATGGAGAGAATAATCTCCATATTAATAATGCCTATGTAACATACCCATCTTTAGCTAATAGCCAATTTAAAATTACAAGAATTGGATCAACCACAAGTTTTTATAAAGATAATGTTTTAATTACTTCCACAACAGCTATTACAGGGACAAAATATTTATATGCTTCTCTTCCATATTTAGTTGGTAGTGGAAGTTTAATATCTTCAAGTGTTACAGTTGCTGCTCTTACTTATGATTACATAAATTGGGACTTAACTAATGGTCCTACGACTAATGCTGTTGGAGCGGTTTTAACTAATCCATCATCTCAAAACTGGTTTTATATGATGAAATCATCAACAGGTTATTCTGGTGATTTCGAAATAAACTATTCCTTTGAAGGTGTTGATTGTTTAGAAATTGGTGTTGGCATGGCAGACAATACTACACTTGGTGTTTTCACTGGAAGTGTTGCTATGATTAATAGAAGCGGCACATATTTTGAAATTAATACTAATGGTGATACTTGGCTCCCCGGTCAGTATTCATTTAATGCTATTGGAACTAACACAATTAAATTTTCAAGAATTGGCTCAACTGTAACAGTTTACTTAAACGGAGTAAGTGTTCACAGTTATTCTAGTTCGGCTACGCTTTATCCTCTTGGAAGACCATATCTTGGAAATATTACATCATCCTACTATGCCGAACCTTCATTGAATGGACTCTATTTTGAAACTATTTCGACTGGAGTAACAAGAAGTGGCAATAGCATTAATCTTCCATCCTCACAATCAATGTCTTACGGATTAGATGAAGATTCATTAGGTAGTGGAGCTGCTCTACTCGATGTAACATTTAACCTATCGAACATGTCTAGTGGTAAAAATATAAGAATTGGTTTAACTGAAGGTGTTGATGGAATTACACAGGATAGCGGTCCTGCGACTTACACAAGATTCTATTTTACGATTACAGATTCTAATATTGTAAGATTTGATGTAGGTGGGAATCAGCAAGTAATTTTAAGTTCAAGTATAGGTTCATCTTTAACATTCAGAATAGAACAAACAAGCACTCAATATAGATACTATTATAATTCAGCACTTATTTTTACAGAATCAATTCAATACACTCTGAATGCATATAAACCATTTATCCGATCCAATAGTACAGATGTCACCTGTTTGGCTACTGGACTTTCGGGGGATGCTATCATATGGGAACCAATTTCTAATAGCTACAATGCCGAAGCGGATGGCGGTTTAACTAACGGAGCCGGAAGAGGTGGAAGCGCATATTATAATGTTTATTCCAATACCCAAACAGTAACAGCAGGTGGAGATATTGATATAACTTATAATGTTGGAAGCTTTGCACACGATACGGCACTTGGATTTATTAGTACAGAAGAAAGCACTTCAAGTTCAGCTACTCCTACTTTCTGTGGAATTGTTTCAGGATTTGGAGATGCTAGACCTCACATAAATAGTGTATGGGTATCATCAGCTGGGATTGACCCTAGCAATAAGACCTTCAGAATTACAAGAATATCTGGAGTTATAACGATGTATATCGATAGCGTTCAGATTTACACCACATCTGTTGCCACTGCTCCAAATATTAAACCTATTGCGTCACTAGCTGCCTCTGGTGGATCTTTGATATCTTCTAGTATTATTTAATAAAGGAAATATATGCCAATTATAACAAAACCATCAAGTATTCAAAAAGGTACATCAGCAAGTTTTAGTTTAGATAAGTCAGCACTGGCAGCGGTAGCTTCAGTAGCTGCTGATAGCTATTACTCCCAATCAAGTAACTGGAAAGAAGTATTCCTTTACTATAAGTCTAGCACAGGGAATCAAAGAAAAATGTTAAAGTTTAACGCACAATTAACTTCTCCAACAGCTAACTTCTTAGCATCGGAAAAGGCTAGGGACATTTTTCAAGTACAGAAAATCGTTATTATGGATTTTGATGGAGGATCAATTCTTATTCCTAGATCACAATTGACCGTGGCTGAGTTCGATGTTGATATGGGAGGACCTGCTCCAGTGGTTAGTTTAGATTTTACTCAAGGAGTGCTACCTGCTGGAACATCTGTGGTGTCAGGTACAGAGCCTATTATGACTAATGCAAGTGCTAAATTTGATAGTTATGGTGCTCAAATAAATATGCCAATTGCCTACACATATACTGCTTTCGCACAGTATAAAGTTAGACTTTATATAAAAGCAGTAGCAGAAGCACCGGGTACTACAGTAATAGCTCAGTTTAATAGCCTATTTAGAGCAACTACCTCCCCAATAATGGAAGTTCCTCCATTTTCATATGGTCCCTATAATGCCGAGTTAGATTTAAGTGCAAAAGTAGGAAGTTATATAGAATATATATTTACATCAGGTGTTCAATTCAATGACGGGTTTCCAGTAATGTTAGCTGTTCAAGTCAGCCCTTCTGGAAGTATTGGAAGTTATTTAGAAATAACAAAAATAGAAATTTTTGAAAATTAAAATTTATTCTTTCACACAGACAGCTTTTATTTTAAAACTACCCTCCATGTCTATGAGTTTTTGCATTGCTTGTAGACATGAGAGGTTAGATTCAAACTTAATAGATTGAGTTGTTATTGCCGATCCTGAACTAGTTAATGCTATAATAATTAAAAAAGTCATCTATCCTCACAAAGTTTATAAATTCGTCCTTCAACATATATTCTTTTTAATTCAAAAACTTCTTTACTAATAAAGAATTTATCGACAACGGCTGTGCAAAAAAGAAAGCAGACTAGTGCTCCTAAAAAAAATCCCTGTGTAAAACTTAATTCCAATTTTTGTTTAGCCATACAGCGATGAATGGTACTCCTAAAGTTATTATAACTTGAACAACTTGAAAACACAATCTCCATCTTTCATAAGGAGACATCTTTAACAGCTCTGATTTTAAAAAATCTAAAGTTTTCTTTGTTGTACGCATTTTGAAATTGTCTTATATTTTGAGTCTACAGGATCAATACATTTTACATAATACTGTTGACAACTTAACTGCTTCTTTTCTGTAAACTCTATAAGAGAAGCACTATCTGCTCCAGCTCCATTTAATTGGCAAAGCATTGCAATAACTTTAAATATTTCCATTTATTTATCTCGTATTAGTAAAGCTTTAATAAAAAAGTAGCAAGAAAAAAATCCAAACATAATTCCAGCAATAGGTTTATCATTCAGAGTTAGAAATATATTTGCTAATGTAAAAATGTATCCTATAGCTGTAAGTTCTAACTTTTCTTTCATATTATCTTCCTAAATAAATTTTATCACAGACTATAGGTTTTCCAAATCTTTTTATTTCTCGTCCTCTGGCTCCCAAGCAGTATCTAAAGTTCCTATTTTTTTAAGATAGGTAAATGGCGGTAACATCTCAATTTCTTTGGTTAAAAAATCAATTAAAGCTTCTCCGTCGTCAGAATTTCCACGATATCCTCTATTTTCTAAAAAAATTTGAATGCGCTTTGCCGCTTCGCTTTTCTTCATTAATATTCCTATTATAAGATTTGAGTCATCAAATACATAATACCCAGAGTTGCTGCTAGAAAAATTATAGCATCTACATTTTCTTTTAACAAACCTATGCTCCTTGATTAAATCTGTGATTATGTTTCTTTCTACAATAGTTAGAACAATATACTACAGATGTTCCCATTTTTGTCTCATGGATAAAATGAGCAGTACCTAAATAACTTTGTAAAGTATAGGAAGATTCTTCTATTTTTACTTCCGTAGATTTTGGAGTTTCTATAATTTTACCACATTTTTCACATACACATTTTGGAGAAGTATAGTTTGTAATTCTAGGTTGTTGATTTGTTATTTTTCCATCAAAATTATAGCTCACGTATTCCTCCATTCCAGTGCTTCTGCTATTGCTGGAAACTGTTGTTTAAAAATTTCTTTAATAGCAAGTGCTATGTCTGCATGTTCTTTTTGAGTTCCATTTTCCGACCTAAGCTCGATATAATGAATCCAATTACGAATATTGCCTGTCATATATAGAGTTGTTTGAGTACTTAGGGGCAATAAAAATCTAGCTTGTTCTTTTGCCACTCCTCTACGTAAAGCTTCTTCATACATTGCTCTAGCATCTTCAGTTACAAGCTGTTGAGCCATCTGAAACCATTCTTTAGTATCTTGATCCATGTCATCTATTGAATTTTGTCTGTTCTTTATATCCTGTCTTCTAGCCTCATATTTCTCAAAATTAGTAACTTCTGCATATCTCTGACTAAATTCCTGAAATACAAAGCTACGGTGCCTTAAAATCTGTGCAGCGATGGCTCTACTTGTTGTAATTTCTACTGTCATATTCACATGCTCAAATACTGACCAGTGCGAATTTTTAATACAGTATCCAAGTAACTTGCTAGAAGTTTTAGTGTTCATTTGATTGCTAGGATTTGAAACTCTAGCCACGTATGCCATGAGTTCTTCAGAAGAAAATTCTAGTAGATTGCTTTTTACAGGTTTAGTAATAGCTACTAGCTCTACATTCATTCCTGTTCCTTTTTTTCTTCACTTGAACCTAATACAACGTCTTCAATACCCACTTCAATAGTCTCTATTGACGTAGAAGGGAAAATTCTATTTATTTCTATCTCATATCCGCAATCTTCATTGGTACACTTATGTAAATGTCCTTTGTCCGACGATGATCTATGAGTTAAATCTCCTTCGCCACAATCGCAACTTAACTTAAGAACGTAAACTTGTGCTGGTTGTTTTACTAATTTCATGATTGTTTTCCTTTTCCCATCCATTTTATTAATTCTAGTAATTGATCTTTGAGTCTTTTATTTTCTTCTTCTAAACCTTTTATTTTCTTATCGCAAGAATCTTCCTCTTCTTCTTTCTGGTACGGACAGTGCTCATTCCCACAAGGATTTACACAAAAAGGACACTTCATAGAGCAAGCATCCAAGTTACTTTACTAAACTTAAAAATAAAGTAAGATCCTTTGTTCGATCTTAACACACTAAATCCCCATTCTTTAGAACTCGTATTCTTTAACTTCAAAATTTCCATAAAGATCCTCCTCATCTACTATTACATACCCTTCCGTGACTGTTTTATTGACTCTCGGTCCAATATCCAGCATCACCATCCCAATCTCAAATTTTAATTTACGAGCTTTTAAAAAGGGATAATTTTTTGCGTAGTGTTTTTTTAAAATCTTATTTAACTTAGTGTAATCTTTAGGATTTACGGTAAATGCAGTAACTTGAACGTCGTCTATAGTTTCTGTATTATTTATCTGGAGCATACATTTCTTATAAAAGTCCACAATAGGGTTTTCTTTTGAAAATTTTAGTCTTTTTGGGAACTTAATTACCATAAACCTCTCCTTATTACCTATTATAACAAATGTACATAGGAGATCCAAATTATGATTTGTAAAAATTGCAAAGAAGACAAAGCTAAGGACCCTATTATTCGTAAAGATGTGACCCGATTCGTTGATGAATCAGGTCGTCTGTGGAATGGTAAGGTTTGCCCAGCTTGCTACAAACAGTACAATAGAGAAAGAATGAGAAAAGCTAGAGCTTCTAAAAAACTAGAAGAAAACTTAGAATCATAAATTAGAAATCCAAGAAACATATAGCCTACACTCATGCTCTAATGCTTTGAATTCTAATACTTTACAATAATATCCTTTTTTACGTAAACTTTTTGCGTACTTTTCTACATTCTTCTTATCAACAAACACTTCCATTTCAGACATACCTAATTCAGCATGTAACTCAATCAAGTTTCCAAGTGCTTCTTTAGACGTATATACGAGATTCTCACAAATCATTGTCAGTTGTACTGCTTTTTTCTTTGTTAGCATTGTATCTCCTCACAAAGTCTTCTATTACATCCTTCAAGAATACTTTAGCATACTTTTTCATCAATCTTTTTGATTTTAATTTTTTACCATATTTCAATTTAGCACATACTGCTAAGGGATGAATGGTTTCCTTAAATCCTACAAGCTTAAATCCATATTCAGTTTCTTCAAACTTTAAATTTTCTAATTTTTTTAAAAGGTCAATTCGCATACTCCTCCACTACAAGCAAGTTGCTCAGCTCTATTAGTATTATCTTCCATCTCCAGTACCTTTGTCAAATCAATTTCCTTTACCATCTTATTAAATTTGTCAAATGTTTCTTTTGTGCAATCTTCAAAAGGAGCTTGTTGATAAATTGCATCTGAAAATGGCAGTAAACTTACGGCTGCATACTGATATCTATCATTCCATAGTTTATGAAACAATAAAGGTGCTTCTTCTGGTTTGTAATTAATAGTACAGCTGATGTTATGAGTATTAGCACCATCTCTGTGTCCCGGAAGTACCCAGTTGTTGTAATAATGCTTTACTCTATCAAAAAGAGCTTCCGCACTTTCTTGGTGACGAGTAATTGCTCCCTCTGGAGACTCTTGAGGAATGGTCACTACTACTCCACTAGGAGAAAAAATATCATCTTCTACGAGTTCTGGTACTACTCTCATGAGATATCTAGCAAGTTCATCATCTTTATTCATTCTTACTCGTCTGAGATAATACCCTGAATGTCTAGCGTGAATTCCTGAACTGGACCCAAGTACACAACTAGCTGTTCCTTCTGGCTTAATGGCTGTTGTTCTTGCTGCTTGATTGATTCCAATCTTTTTTGAATACTTTTCATTGACTTCGAGTACGAGTTTCGCTGCCTTTTGTAGTTGATCTCCTGACAGTCCACTAGCGTCTGCAATTCCTGTGAAGCTGCATCCAATAAGTGCTTCGTTTTCCGTAACAGTTCTCCATTTCTCTGAGAGATATGGGAAATCTGTGAAACCTGCTTGTAAAGTTCCAAGCAACGCAGCAGCGTATACTCTATTCTCAAGGTCTTTTTCATTTTTTATCCCTGTAAGATTAGTTGTTGTGAGGTTGCAAAACTGGTTTGACTGAAGACCAATTTCAGCACATGGATTAGTTCCCCATTCAATATCATTTGTCCAAAAAAATCCGGGTTCTCCAGCATTAGATGCAATGCACATGTCATATACATTTTTAAATTCCTCAAATGTGGTTTCAGTACGTGGTAAAACTGCTGAATTGTTAGCTCTAGCTCTATGAGGATATCTCTCCCACCATGAACCATGTTTACAAGTTAGCATAGCAGTATCATTTCTATCGAATAGTGAAATAAGAGCAGCTCTACGAATACCTCCAGAGAGTACACAGTCTGCAATTAAACAAACAACGTCATGTACTTCTAGGGTATGTAATTTTCTTCCAATTGCACTTCGTAACATCTCCTCTACCTTACCAAGCATGTGACGTAGTGGATCTGGTCCGGGTGCTTTTGCGCCAGTAGTTACAAGATAAGAGCCTTTTTGACGTACCTTAGAGAAATCAAACAAAGGTCTAATACCTCCAAAGAAATACGCAGACATAAGTTGATTTAAAGCCTCTGCCCATCCTTCAATAGAATCGTGAACAATATAAGTTCCTTCTTCTTTTGGTTTACGAATAGATGGAAGTTGAGCAATGTGATGCTTCTGTACAGAATATCCAAATCCTGTACCTGATAACAAGAGAAAGAGAGCTTCTGCAAAAATTCTAGGGTACGTGATGTTAGCAAAAGAGCAATTAAATAGTCTAGTATTATTCCTGAATATTGCTTCTCCTCCAAATTGGAGGGATCTCATTGATGGCATGACATTAAAATCATGAACCTGCTTAAATGCTTTAATAATATCTCTACTAAGCTTTGGATATTTTTCTAAGTACATTGTTAAGTTTCTGTTCAAAGTCTCTTCTAAACTTTCTCTTCTATTAAGAGCAGTTAGATGTTTAGCATAAGTACGATAAGCTACGATTTCACTTAACAAGCGATTAGATTTATTCACTAATGTCCTCCAAAATTATTACAAGCGAATTTCTTTAGTACGACCAAAATATTTTTTAATCATTTTGTTCTTCTCTTCAACTATTTTAACACACTCGTTAAAAGATTTTGAAGTTTTTTTATGAAGAAAGCAAATTTGTCTGATATCTACAATAGGCATATTGTGAGTAATAGATACTTCTTCTTCCAAAGCATCTCTTTGTAAATATAATTTAATTAGTTTTTTCCTTGCATTTTCATTAGGATAATCAACTTTTACAAATATATCAATTCTTCCATTTCTTATTACGTTCTCAGGAATAGATTCCGGATAGTTAGTAGATAGAAAATATATGGCATTTGTAACAGATCTAGAACCGTCTAAAAAATCTAGCATTTCTCGAATATCTTCTGAAGATTCTAAAATAGAAACAGCTTCTTCAAATACAATAATCTTTAGTCTGTTTTTAGTAGAACTTTCTAGCTTTTCTAGAAATTTTCTAGTAGGTACTGCATCCATGAAGATTACAATGGCTTCTTTTTGACTAATTAGCTTACGCATGTAACTAGTCTTACCGCTTCCCGGAGGACCAAATAGTAGTATTCCCAGTTTGTAGGAGGCAAGAGAATTGGCGTATAACTCTTTGCTAGAGATAAACTGTTCTATACTACTATCTAGTTCCTGTAAAGAGTCCATTAGATTAACATAGTTGTCTTCTCTAATAGAAAAAGGCACAAGCCTTTCCGGGGAGGCTGAATTTCCATATTCATGAGCATATACTCCATTTGGTAGTTCTTGAGCAGAACTATTAGGCTCTGTTTTAGAATAGATCTCGACTAAGTTTTCAGTAAGTACTTCATACACTTCTTCTTTTTGTAAAGCTTCTGCCATTGATTGTGGATTAGAAAAGTAATTTAGTTTATTTTTACTTTTAATAAAAGGACTAAAAAAAGTACCTGATGGATTTTCAAATTTAAACCATACGGAACTTTCAGAGACTTGATCTACAGCATCTCCAGCATTTTCTTCTACCTGAGCAAACAGCTTTTCCAAATTCATGTAGGGTTGTTCCTTATTTTAATTCTAACTTCATCAGCTAGAGATTCTATTTCAATTTTAGCATTCTCTACCTGAGAAAGCAATAAATCAATTTCATCCTTAGCTCTTTCTTTATCGTTATTTAAAAAGTTAATAGCTTTTACTAGCGAAGCTATAACAATATCGCAAAATTCTACTATTGTTTCAGCCTCTGCCCTATTAAGATTTACATAACTAACATTTAAAGGCTTTATCTTTTCGTATAGTTCAATAAAAGCATTGGCTAGTTCGGCATCTTTACCATTCACGGCATTCTTTTCCGAAACTTTAAACACTTCCAGTAAGTAGTTTCGTTGACTATCATTCAAATATAATTTCATCAGATCTCTCTCCAGTTTTCTCATTTAATCTTTTGTATGGTTCATCGCTTAATTTTATACGAACACTTAATCCATTGTCACTGACAGCTAGGAAAAATATTCCAAGTCCGTCCCAGTAAAATTTTTGTTCTTTTTTTAAGATTTCTACAATTTCATAAGCCGATACTTTTAAAATAGCATCAACATCATAGGGGTTCAACCCTACTTTACTAGCTATCTTCTTAGATAGAGTATTCATTTTTTGAAATTTAGGCTTCATTAATATAACCAGTGTCTTTTTCCAGACTTTTTAGGTTCTCTAACATCCACATGGATAAACTTTTTATTTCTACCATCTCCGATGTTATCAAAAATATTATAACATATTTCGTATAAATCATCTAATTCATCTAAAGTTACCAATGCTGGAGCAATATCGGCTGCTAATCCTGATACGTGAGAGCTACCTACCTTGCCTCCAATCGCAGTATTGTGAGCTGGACATCTGTAACCCGATGTAATTACAATAGGTTTGCCATACTTAACTCTAACTTGTTCAAGTTTTTCAATAAGTTGAGGGGATATAAACTGATCTTTACACTTATTACAGGAGCATTTAAACTCCGAAGATGAAAAGTGCTCACTAAGCTTCTTGTTTTCTTTCTTTTTGAATGTTATCATAAACTATCTCCTAAGATACATTTGTTTAAAAATACATAGATTATACATAGCGTCACTAATATTTTTAACTATTTAGTATGCTATAGAAAGATAATAAACTATACTAATTTCAGTATACTATTGTGTTATACTAGTATTCGTATAGCAGCTCGTTTTAAACTCGCTGCGAAAATTGCGTATTCTATATAGTAATTGTATTATACTGAGGTGTTTATTATTTGGCAAAATTATTTTTTTATGCAAATATATAACAAATATAAGGGAGACAATGTAAGTTCGACTGTCCCTACTGGGATAAAAAATATACAAGCGATTAACACAAAGTCTCTTTTTTAACATAGGAAAAGATAATGAGAAAAATTGATTCAATGCTCATTTTGGCATCTCTTTTTGTCTTAAGAGTAATAGCATTTTCAGGTAGTTATGCGGATGCCCTATGCTTATTAGGAATCCTAGCTTTTTTAACATTAAGACAAGTAATAGAATCTAGAAAATTAGAATCTCAAGTGCTAGTTAGAGTAGAAGAACAAGACAGACAAGTAAGAGCACTAGTTGACGAGATGAATAAAGTCAAGAATTCTTCAGAAGGTCTTAAAGCTGCTATAAATATGTCCTCTAAAAGGCAAGTATGAAACTCTTATCTGCCGACGATGTTAGAGATATATTAACGCAAAATGAAGAACTAAAGAAGTATGGTGAAAAACTAACTCAAGTTAATAATAAATTGCAACAAGAGCTAGAACAAACCAAGGATAAGTTGCGTCATTTAGAAGAAATTGCAAAGTTCACAGCTAATCCTATTGCTGTAGGATCGAATGAAGAGGAGCTTTGTAAACTTGAAATTAATAGATTATATCAAGCGGCAAAAGTATCTCCTTTAGAATTTAACCAAGTAAAAGCTTTTGAAATTTATGTAAAATCTCTAATGCTAATTAGAGGAAAATCAATAGAAGCCCCTACAGGTAATAAATCTAAGAAAGTAAAATTAGATAACGAAGAATTATTGCAGCTGGCATTGCAGGTTGTAGATGACACAAACGAGCAATAATCTTCCATTAGGTATAACTCCTCAACAAGCAAGAGAGATCCTTTGGAGAAAAGGTAAGATAACAGATTTCTTGCTAGATTCTAATCAGAAAGTTCTAAGAGATCAGATAAAGAATGTTAAAAGAAAAACTCACGTTGCCTTATTTTCTCGACAATCTGGGAAAAGCTATGGTGCTTTAGGGATAGCTGTTGAAGAACTACTATCTAGAAAAAACATTACAGTATGTTATGTAGCTCCTCGCCTTAAGCAAGGCAAGAAGATTGTAAAGTCTACGTTTGATGAAATATTCAAATCTTGCCCCCCTGATATCAAGCCAAAATTCGACAGAGATTCTTCAACTTACGTATTCCCTACTACCAAAAGTAAGCTAGAACTATATGGATTTAATGCAGAAGAAATAGAATCGGCACGGGGTCCTAAAGCTCATATGATTGTTGTCGATGAGTGCGGGTTTATGACCGACTTAAAGTACGGACTTAAATCAGTTTTATATCCTAAATTAAACTCTACAAAAGGTCCAATGATCTTAATCTCGACCTTACCTAGATCTCAAGGTCATGAGTTTTGGGCTATAGTTAAAGAAGCAGAATTTAAAGAAACTCTAATCAATAAAAATATATACCAATGCCCAAGGTATACAAAAGAAGATATTGATGGATTTGCGGAAGAAGTCGGAGGGTACGATTCGGTAGACTTTAAAAGAGAGTATCTTAATATCATGATTACTGATGAGGATCATGCTGTTATTCCTGAAGCCAATGACGAATCTCTTGCTAAGATTGTAAAAAATTACCAAAGACCTCCATATTACGATTCTTATGTTTCTATGGATATTGGTGTTAAAGATTTGACTGGTATACTATATGCATACTATGACTTCATAACTGGTAAAATAGTTATAGAAGATGAGGCAACTTTTAGAGGAAAGTCCTTTACTACCGCAAACTTAGCTGCTTCCGTAAAAAAAACGGAAGAGATGTTATGGGGCTTAAAAAGACCTTTTCTCAGGGTATCGGATAATAACAACTTGATTTTATTAAACGACTTAAGTATAGATTACGGCATTTCTTTTATCCCTACAGCAAAGGATAATAAACATGCATGGATTAACCAGATACGGATATTAATAGCTGAAGAAAGGATAATTATAAATCCAAAATGTAAACAGTTGATTTTTCATTTAAAAAATGCAACTTGGAATAAAAATAAAACAGAATATGATAGATCTTTAGATGGAGGTCACTACGACCTTATTGATTCCTTAGCTTATCTAGTGCGTAACATAGCGTATACACGTAATCCTTACCCAAAAGGGTATGGGATGACATATGGAGATTCCCATTTCAACATACAAAATAGTGAGAAAAGTAAACTAGAAGAACATTTGGTAAAAATATTTAGCTATAAAAAGAATTAAACAAATAATATTAGAGGTTTTTAATGTCTAAACAAACATATTTTGCAGCTAGAGATGGAGAAGAAGCAGCCAGTGTGCTATTAGAAAAAGCATCTGACTGGAAGAATACTCTAACTACAAATGGATACTTAGAAAAATTAAAAACCTGTTGGGCAGCATATCACGGAGCTTACTTTACAGACATGGGGTCTGGACATGCGATTACATTTGCAGGGGAGCAAGGAGAATTAGCCCAGTTAGCAGTTAATCATATTCGTAACTTAGCTCAACACATGTATGTAATGACTACTTCTAGTAGACCTTCAATGGAAGCAAGAGCAGCTAATGCCGATTATAAATCTAATGCTCAAGTAACTTTGGCAAACGGGCTATTAGATTACTACATGAGGGAAAAACGTCTAGAAAGATATATCAATAAAGCAGTGGAGCTTGCAGTAGTTCTTGGATCAGGATATGTAAAAATAGAATGGGACGCTACTTCTGGAAAAATAATCGAAGAAGATGAAGAAACTGGAGAAAAGATCTTTGAAGGAGATTTAAAATTTACAAATGTATCTCCGTTTGACGTAGTATTTGATGTGAATAGAGAAGATAATAATCATGACTGGATATTAATCCGAACATATAAGAACAGATTTGATTTAGCAGCGAAGTATCCGGAACTAGAAGATAAGATTTTATCGTTGGATACAAAAAGTGAGAAGGATAGATATTCCCTTCAGATTTTTAGAAAAAATGAATCTGACGAAGTAGAAGTTTGGACAATGTACCACAAGAAAAGTGATGCAATGCCAAAAGGCAGAGAGCTTGTTTTCTTATCTGAAGATATAATATTACATGACTCCCCCCTTCCGTATAGAAGAATTCCAGTTTTCAGAATGAGTCCAAATGAAATTCTAGGAACCGCATTTGGGTATTCTAATTTATTCGATCTATTACCTCTTCAAGAAGGTATCAACCATTTATACTCAGCAGTAATGTCTAACAATATAGCCTTTGCTACTCAGAACTTATTTGTAAAATCAGGATCTAATATTGATATTACAAATCTTGGAGGAGGACTTAATGTTATTCAGGGATCTGAAAAGCCAGAAGTTCTAAACTTACTAGGAACATCTCAAGAAACTTTTAGTTTTTTAAGCACTCTAGAAAGCAAAATGGAACAGTTATCCGGAGTGAATTCTGTTACTAGAGGTACTCCAGATCCTGCAGCAAATCTTCGTTCTGGAAACTCTCTAGCCTTAATTCAGTCAATGGCTATTCAATTTAACTCAGGACTACAAAATCAATATGTTCAACTAATTGAAGATTTAGGTATTGCGATTTTAGAAATTTTACAAGATTATGCTTTAGCTCCAAGAGTAGCTTCTATTGTTGGTATTAATAATAAACAATATCTAGTAGCTTTCAAAAGCACGGATATTCCTGATATCAATAGAATATTAGTAGATGTAGGGAATCCTCTTGCAAAAACCACTGCTGGTCGAGTTCAGATGGCAGAGCAATTAATGCAAATGAAACCAGAAGAGTTTTCAATTCAACAATATGCTCAAGTAATTAATACTGGTAGAATTGATGGAATGTTAGAAAGTCCAGTAGACCAGTCAAACTTAATTCAACAAGAAAATGAAAGACTACTAGAAGGAACGGAAGTTCCTGCTTTAATTATTGACGACCACAAAGAACACATTCTTCGCCATAGAATTATACTCAATGACATTGAAGTAAGGATGGATGATGAAAAAATGGCAGTCATATTAAAGCATATCGACGAACATATCGAACTTGCAAGAAGTGCAGATCCGGCAATTCTTACTATGACAAATCAACAACAATTAGCTCCAGCACCTGCTCCGGCACAGCCGGGTGTAGATTTAGCTAATAATCCTCCTCAAAATGCACAAAATCAATCAGCAATTGGTCAAGTTATGGAAGGTTCAGAACAAGCGATGAATCAAGAGCAACCGGGAGTTCCACAGCCAGCAACTCCTCCAGCTCCATTTCAAGATCTTCCTACTACAAATAATCCCGCACCTCCTAAAGGATAATGTATGAGTGATTTTTTAAATCAAAAAGTAAAAAGATTTTCACCCATACACCCAACCGCTGTATCTGAGTTCACTGCTTATGTTGCAAATACTCCAATGCTAACTCATGAAGATTTAGTTAGAAAAGCTATAGAAATGGGATATGATCCTACAGATCTTATTGACGCATCTTTAGGTCATGTTAAATATGAGAAATCTTCCGCATCTCTACAAAACAATCTAGAAGACATACTAAATAGTGTATATGAAGATGATCCCACTCCGGGAAAAAGATACGTAATAGATCCATCCGAAGCTATTTCCAAAAGAGGAAAGGAAGTGGCTAAAAGTTTAGAAGGTAATCTTGGAGTTGCTTCCAGTTTAAATATAGGAAGAAGTAGAAATTTACCAGATTATGCAGCAGTTAAACAACAATACACTGATTTAAAAAAACTACAAGCAATAGCTCATGCTGGACATGAGTTACAACATCAGTCTGATGTTTTAATTAGACCAAATCTCGTAACGAAACATAAAGACGCTTATAATAAGGGACATCATTATGGAGACATATATGAGAGTTCTGAACTCATAAGAGAAGCAAAAGATCTTCCAAGAAATCAAAAAGAATTAGACGAGATAGTAAAGCAAAGCAAAAAAGCAGGACTAAAACCTTCTAGCTTCCAAAGACTTCTAGGGATGCTAAATCCTTTAGCTATGTTATCTCAAGGCGTATCTGCCTTGGCTGATATCAAAGAAGGAAAACCTAATACAGCAGCAGCAAAACTAGCAACCAGCTTTGCGCCCATGGGAGCAGGACAGTTAGAAGATAATCTAATGGAAGAAGCTGCAATCAAAGATGCATACCCTAAACTACAAGACCCTACATATCTTAGAACTATTAAGAACATAGGAGAACGTAGACAGAGAATGGGGAAATCTCCAGTTGTTGAAGGATTTGATAACGAAAAAATTGACACATCGCAAACTGAAAATAGTGTATTTGAAAATTTAATGAAGAAATTAAGAGAAGAAAAATCAAGAGGTTAAGAATAGATAAGTATTAAAAACTAGGATACGAATAAAATACCTAATTTTTATACTGCCTTCTAATAATAGTAGAGAGGAATTATATGATAGAAGACAATAGAAGTTTTAGAAAAATTTTAGAAGATTTAATGAAGCAGCTTAAACAAGCGGAATCAGCTAAAGATGTAGCTAAAATTTCAGAACTAAATAATAAAATTCTAGATATAGCATCTCAACAGCCTCAATTAATTGAACAAATGGACACAACTAAAATTGATCCAGAACTTAAACAAAAATTAGAAGAAACTAATCAAAGAATTCAACAAGAAAAAGGAAAAAAAACCTACTTTCAAAAAGAAAAAAAACCTAGTAGATTTTATAGCAAAGAAGAAGCTAGAAGAAAAGAGGTAAACAAAGCTAAAGGAATTGATAGAGAGGGTAAGATAAGTCCAGAAGGAAAACGAGCAAATAGGATTATGAAAGCAACAAAATCAGGTCCATATAGCCAACCTATTTTTATGGGACAAGAAAAAAATATTCATCCTCCCGGATCTCCAGTTTCTAAATATATAATGAGACAGCGTTTAAAAAATAAAATGCTTGGTAAACTAGTAGCTGGAGCAAGTATGGCTGGAGGAGTGGCTAAAAGAGTTGCACTACCTTTAGCTATAGCTCAAGAAGCCCTATCTTCTGATGATCTAAATGTAGGAGAAGATTACGAAATTGAGCAAATGAAAAACGAGATAGATAAGGAAAAAATATTAAAAGATAGACTTCTTGGAGATGACGAAAGAGTAAGAGAATTTAAAAGAAAAGAACAGGATCTTTTAAGAAAACCAGTAAAAGCTATAGATTTACTAGAAAATAAAGAACCAATAATTCAAAATAGAACAGTAATTCCAGATTTAGCACTAACAGAAGAAGAGGAGCCTGAAACAGAAATAGCTTCAGCCGAAGAAGATATGAATTATGATAATTTTTTAAAAAAAATGAAAAGTAAATTAGGCTATTCATAATAACAAATATATGCACACGCTACCACAATAATGTGATGCGTTAACTTTACACTACCCTTATCGGGCGTAAAAAAGGAATTATATGTCAGAAGAAAACAACTCGGCTCCAGAAGTAGAAAGTTCCCCAGAAGTAGAAGGATTGGAAGTAGATGCTTCCGAGGTCCAAGATCAAATGACCCAAGAAGAATGGGAAGAGTTTAATCTAAAAGTTAACGGTAAAGAAATTACTGAAAAGATTAACCTAAGAGACAGAGATAGAATTACAAAAGCTCTACAAATGGAAAAAGCTGCACAACAAGCTTTTCAAGAAAGAGCAATAACATTAAAACAACTCCAAGAAACCCAAGCTGACGTAGAAGAATTCCTTTCTCAGTTTACAGAGAACCCTCTTTCTATTGTCATGAATCCTGAGTTTAATCTTACGAAAGAACAGAAGCGTCAAATTGCTGAAGCAATCTTACGTGAAGATCTAGAAGAAAGTCAGAAATCTCCAGAGCAGTTAGCCTTAGAAGAAACTAAGAGAAGATACGAAGAACTCTTAGCTGAAAAAGAAGCCTTAGAAGAAGAGAAGAGACAAGAAGAACAAGCTCGCCTACAGCAAGAAGCTGCTATGGAACTTGAGCAAGAAATTGTCCAAGCTATTGAAGTGGGTCAACTTCCTAGATCTCAGTATATTTCTAAGAAATTAGCAGACTTAGCTTACATTGCATACGTAAATGGAATTGATTTGAGTATGAAAGACTTAATTCCTTTTGTAAAACAGCAATATAAAAAAGATATTTCTGAAATGCTTGGAGTTTTGAGCGATGAAGAAGTTGAAGTTTTAGTATCGAAAGATAGAATTAGAAATATAAGAAACAAGCAAATTCAATCAGTTAAGCCTAAAGCAGGTACTCCAAAGTCTCCTTTAAAGACGGAAGACGTTGGGGTTTCTTCTAAAAAAGAAAAGGAACCTGAAAAAATTAGAGCTAAGGATTTCTTTAATTCTTTACGAGGTTAACAAATATAATTGAGTGATTAAGTCTTACTAGACTTTTTGGCAAGCATAAGCCCCAAAAATATCAAAATAATGCACTTGGTAACTTAAAAATAAAAAACAAAAACAGATCTATAAAAAAAGGAAAAGTATGAGCGGTCCAGTTAACACATTAGACAATCTAAACGGGTTGTACAAAAAAGTTTACGATGGTAAACTAGAAAATCTTATCCCAGATGGCACTAAGCTTCTTAATGCTATCAAATTCGTTCGCAAAGAAAAGCGTCCGGGTGCTGATTATAACCAATCAGTTATTCTTGGTATGGAGCATGGCGTAAGCTTTGCTGAGCCAGATGAAGGTGCTTTTGCTCTTAATCCACCTATTTCAGGTGTAATTAAGCAAGCTTCTATCCGTGGTTATCAAATGGTTCTTCGTTCAGCTATGGCACTAGACACTATGTTTGCTGCTGATTCAGCTGGAGAAAGAGCTTTTGAAGAATCTACAAAGTATATTTTTCAAGCAATGATGGATTCAATTTCTAAGAAACTTGAAATTCGTCTTCTTTACGGTCAAGTTGGACTAGCTGAAGTTGGTTCAATTTCTGGTAACGTAATCTCTGTAGCAGCTGGTCAGTGGGCTCCGGGAATCTGGGGTGGTGCTGAAAATATGCGTCTAGAAATTTACGATTCTGCTGGAAACCTCCGTGGCGATTGTAAAGTTACAGCTGTAGATTTTGATGCAAAACAAATTACTGTAGATGCTATGCCAGCTGCAGTAGCTGCAACAGACGTTATTTTTGAATACGGTTCTAAAGGTAAAGAGATGGCTGGTCTTCATAAGATCATCACAAATACTGGATCTCTATTCGGTATTTCTGCTTCTCAATATTCTCTTTGGAAAGGTAACTCTCACGCAGTAGGCGGTACTCTAAGCTTCAATAAGCTTGCTAAAGGTTTAGCTAAGCCAGTTGCTAAGGGTCTTCAGTCTGACGTTACTGTTTATGTTAACCCAACTTCTTGGGCTGATCTTATGACTGAGCAAGCTGGTTCTCGTCGTTTCGACGTTAGCTACAAGTCTGCTACAGCTCAAAATGGTTCTGAAGCTTTGGAGTTCTTCTCTCAGAATGGTAAGATGACTATCGTAGCATCTATCTTCGTAAAAGAAGGCGTTGCATATGCTATTAACCACGATCAATTCCTAAGAGTAGGTTCTACGGATCTTACTTTCAAGAATCCATTCAACAATGAAGATTTCTTCCACCACCTTGAAAACAACGCTGGTATCGGTATCCGTTGTTATACTAACCAAGCTTTGTTCTGTACAAAGATTGGACATCAGTTAGTTTTCACAGGCATTTCATCTCCAGCTTAATTTCAATGAGTTACGCAATGTAACAAACGAGGAGGGAAGCGAAAGCTTCCCTCTTTTTTTTATATGACTAAATAACAAATATACCTAGGAGTAATGCGTATGTCTGTAACTTTAATAGTAAATAATGTACCATTTGAATATCCAGAACAAGGAGAACAACAACCTTGGGGGGAATCCGCTACAAATTGGGCAGTAGAAGTTACAAAAGTGTTAGCTTCTATTAAAGGTCCGTATGATTTAGCGGAAACCCCAGCTCTCATAAACTCAGTACAATCAACTTCAGAAAGTATACAAGGAATGTTTTTTGATTCCTTAAATGTCAGATCCTTTGTAGTTACTGGGAATATAACAAGAACTACAGATTCTGAACAAAGATATGAAGAATTTGAATTACGAGGTCTATACAAAGGAGCGACTACAGGATGGGTTCTGCAGCAAGAATCTATAGGAAGTTCTGGAGTCACTTTTTCTATAAATTCAAGTGGACAAGTTCAGTATGTTGCTACAGCGTTAAGTGGAAATCAAGCCACTTATTCTGGTTTAATTAAATTTAGAGGAATTGGAATAGCTCAAACATAATTGGTGGTAGATAATGTCATTTAGTTTAAAAGAATTTGTAAAAGGTATTGTCTTACGTGGAGTTGATTCTGATATTACAGATAATATCGAAGGAAGTATATTCTATAATAAAACAGAAAAAAAATTAAAAACTTTCATAGATAACTCCGTTCAGGAAGTTTTAACTAGTAGTAGTGGGGGTAGTGGAGGCGGGACCGTTATAGAAGAAAAAGTTAACTTAGACTTAAGTAATATTATTGATACTTCTATTCCAATTGGCGTTAATCTAACTTCTCAAAATACTTCCGATAATTTTTTCATACGAACAAGAAAACCGAGTTCTGGAAACTCAGCAAGAATTTTATTAACTAGTGGTCAAATAGATTCTGGATCTAGTACTACTGGAGCAGTTAGTGTATACTCTGCTTTTAATCTCGGAACAGGAAATACTGGAGCAATAGACGTAACATCTGGCAATGCTGTATCCTCTGGAGTAACTGGGTCTACAAGTATTTTAACTGGTAAATCAGGAACAGCTCAATCTGGAACTATTTTCATAATATCCGGTTCTATTGATAATTTCCAGCAAGGTCTAAATAACGAAACTAATACTAGTGCTACTGGAGCTATCCAAATAAATACAGGTATTATTAGAAATGTTTCTAATACTAATAGAACAGGATCTGTTTTATTAGCTTCAGGAAGTTCTACTTCCATAGCAGGAACTGGAAACGTAACAGTACAGTCAGGAAGAATTGTTGCTGGAGGAGTTGGTACTTCAGGTCAATTACTTTTACAATCAGGAAACGCAACCGAATCTCCAAATGCTTCAAGCGGAGTTGTTGCTTTAGTATCAGGTAACAGTGCTGGTACTGGAAATAGCGGTAATATTTTCATTCAAACCGGATCAGTTGTGTCTGGAACTAGGGGAGATATAATTTTTGATGCAAGAAGAATCTATGGTAACGGTGGAATCTCACTTTTACTTTCAACTTTAAACGCAATTATAACAACTACTGATATTGATTTATTGAGTTCTTCTGGTACTGTATATCATAAGAACATAACATCTGATACAAATTTTCAATTTTTAAATGGAGTTCCCGGAAAAAGATTTACGGTAGTAGTAAAAAATGCAACAGCAAGCAGCTGTCTTGCTAACTTCCCAACAGTAAAACAAAAAGCTGGAACTATGGTAAATGCAGTCAATGCAAATACAGCAAGTATTTTTGAATTTGTTAATAGTGATAACGAATATTATTTTATTTCTTGTATAACTGATATAGTATAATTGTAGATAATAAGGAGTTTTTGTGGATATAAAAGCTAGAATAGATACATTAATATCTGATGCAGGAATAGTTTCTGTTTTAGACGTAGATAACGAAGATCAAGTACGAATAGTTGTAGAAAACGCAGATTCTTCAAATATAATTCAAATAAGAGGTAAACTTAGAGGACAAAACTCCAGTGCACTTTTAAAAGAGATATTTGGTAATGGGAATGAAAAAGTTAACGTCTCTACATATGAGCAAATTGTAATTGAGTGTACTGGTTTTCAACCAGATATGGGAGTAGGATCTGTTAGGATACTTGCTTCTTCTTTTAACTTAGCCAGCGGATCTGCTATCTCAATAGATGTTCCAGCTGGCAGTGATCTAACAGATATAGAAACTTTAACATTTATATCTAGTGATAGTTCCATAAGCATAGAAGGTAGTAATAGTTCTAAGACTATTGATTTGAAAGTTCAAAATCCCTTAACATTTATTCCAGAAGACGTAGCTAATAAAAGCTCAAATACTAGTTTAGGAACTTCAGATGTCCTATATCCTACTCAAAATGCTGTTAAAACATATGTAGATAGTATAGCAGTTTCTGGTGCTCCAGACGCTGACGCTACTACAAAAGGTATTTTAAAACTTACTGGAGACTTGGGAGGAACTGCTGATTCTCCTACCGTTCCCGGACTAGCTAGTAAGTATGATTCTAGCAATCCAGCAGGATATATCACTCTTGCCGAAGTTCCAGCTTCTTCCGTTACTTCTGTAAATACTAAAGTAGGCGACGTTGTATTGGACAAAAGCGATATTGGATTATCCGATGTTGACAATACTAGCGACGTTAATAAGCCCATTTCTACCGCAACTCAAGCTGCTTTAGACTTAATTACTGATGTAAATTGGACAGGTGATTATAATAACGGAATAACATATTCCGTTGGCGATGGAGTAATGTTTAATGGTGCTTCATTTAGGATGATTAATTTTATAGGAGCTGCAGGATACTCCCCATCTTCCTATCCCGGAAATTGGCTTCAAGTCACAGATTATGTTTCTCCTAATGATATCGGTTTAGATCAAGTAAATAATACAAGCGACGCTGATAAGCCTATTAGTACTGCAACAGCAACTGCTCTTTCTGGTAAAGTATCTTATTCGGATATGCAAAAAACATCTCTTACGTATGTTTCTCCTAGTGGAGATAATACAACTGGGGATGGTAGCTTTGCTCGCCCATATTTAACTGTAGCTCATGCGATTGCTAATACTGTAGATGGGACTACAATTTTCTTATTGCCCGGATTGTATACAGAAGCCACAATAGTTATACCCTCAAGTACAGGCAGTAGAGCTTTTAGAGGTTTTAGTGCAACTAATACAGAATTACAAAATGGAATAAGTCATACAGCAGGTGCAGTTAATGCTGGTTTTAGCATTGATTCTATTAATATAAACAGTGCTAGTTTAGATGAATCTGCAGCTAATAATGGATTTATTTATTTTACTAAATGTTATTTTTCTATTACACGAACTGATAATAATCCTAATGTAGTATTTACAAGCACAGAATCTAATATATCCAGCGCATCTCTAAGCGGAGCCACTAATATCTTTAATGAAGCTTTAGTTATTGGAGCAATGACTTGTAGTGGTGGATTTAATATTTTTGAAAATTGTAAAATTGTAACCCCTATTGAAGCTCAAGGATCTGCTCTTGTTAGACTGTTAGATTGCGAACTATTTGGAGCTGCTTCTTTCGTAAATGGAACAATTGTATCTGGTAATATCCCATCTATTGAAATTGATACAGCTTCTGATGCATTAGGATCTTTAACGGGTAATTTTACAAAAACTTTACTAGCAAATATTCCTATATCAAATCTAACTCAATCTGGAGCTACATTAGGACAAGTCCCTACTTGGAATGGATCTACTTGGATTCCAGTAACTCCTTCTGGAAGCGGAGGTGGTGTAACTGACCATACTTTGTTAACTAATATTGGAGTTAAAACCCATGCTGAAATTGATACTCACTTAAATGCTACTAGTGGAAATCCTCATTTTGTAACGAAAGGAGAAGTTGGATTAGGTAATGTAGACGATACCAGTGATCTAAATAAACCCATTAGTATAGCTACTCAATCTGCACTAGATGCAAAATATGATGCAAGTAATCCCGATGGTTACATCAGCTTAGCAGAAGTTCCAGTTACTTCCGTAAATACTCAAACAGGTGCTGTTGTATTAAGTAAATCAGATATTGGATTATCTAACGTAGACAATACATCAGATGCAGATAAACCAATAAGCACAGCCACTCAAACAGCCTTAGATGATAAATATGATGCGACTAATCCTGCTGGATATATTACATTAGCTCAAGTTCCAGCTGATGCTGTAACTTCAGTTAATGGGCTAACTGGGGATGTAATAATCCCTACTTCTAGTTTAATTATACAAGATGAAGGAACTCAAATCACTCCTGCTGCTATTTCTGTTAATTTTGTAGGAACTGCAGTAACTGCTAGTTCAGATGTTAGCGGGAACGTAACTGTTAGTATTGCAGGTGCTGGAGATGCCACTACGTTGATTGTAGAAGGTTATAATCAAACTGGATCTGCAATTCCAATAATGTCTGTAGTTTACATTAATGGAGCACACGGTAATCTTCCAAATCTAGTTTTGGCTCAAGCGAATACAGAAGCTACATCTAGCAAAACTTTAGGTATTACTCGCTTTGATATTTCCAATATGAGCAATGGATTTGTAGTTGCTACTGGAAGATTAGAGGGCTTAAATACGGATATTTTAGGATGGAACGAAGGAGACAGTCTTTGGCTTAGTCCTTCCATAGCCGGAAGCATTACTAATACAAAACCTTCTGCTCCAAATCATACAGTTTTCTTAGGTACTCTAATTAGAAAACATCCAACTCAAGGTGTTATTGAAGTTAAAGTGCAGAACGGTTTTGAACTACAAGAACTTCACAATGTGTCCATATCTTCTCTTGCTCCAGATCAAGTTTTAAAATATGATAGCGTTGCTACTTTATGGAAAAACGCTACATTAACTAAATCTGACGTAGGATTAGCTAACGTAGATAATACTTCAGATGCAGACAAACCAATTAGCTCAGCCACGCAAACTGCATTAGACGGAAAAGCAAATTCGACACATACACATGCATTAACAGATTTAACTCAATCATCTGCTACTAGTGGACAAGTTCCTACTTGGAATGGTAGTAATTGGGTTGCTTCTACCCCAGCAAGTGTAATTACGGATCATACTGCACTTACGAATATTGGTACTTATACTCATGCTCAAATTGATTCCCATATACCAGCATCTTCTAATGTTCACGGAATTGGAGCTGGAAGTGATGTAGTAGGAACAGCAACTTCTCAAACTCTTACTAATAAGACAATTGACTATAACTCGAATACAATCTTAAATCTTCCTAGTGGAGGAGGCGGGGGAGTAACGGACCACACTTTACTCACAAACATTGGTACAAATAGTCACGCTAATATTGATACACATATTTCTGCATCAGACAATGTTCACGGAATTGGAGTAGGAAATAACGTAGTTGGAACTGGAACTTCGCAAGCATTAACAAACAAAACAATTGATGCATCACTCAATACAGTATCTAATATTGCAAATACAAACATATCCACCACTGCAGCTATTGCTAGATCAAAAATTGCTAATGGAACTGCAAATCATGTACTAATAAACAATGCTTCTGGAGTAATTTCAAGTGAATCCGCACTTGCTGCATCTAGAGGGGGATTAGGAACAAGCGCAGCAGCCTTTACTGGAGTTGTGAAAGCTTCTTCCGGAGTATTCAGTGCATCTACAGTAACAAATACAGACATATCTGCTACTGCCGCTATTGCTAGATCTAAAATGGCTAATGGTACGGCAAATAGACTTGTGGTAAATAGCGCAACTGGAGCTATGACAGATGCGGCAGCTATTACTGCATCTAGAGCGTTAGTTTCTGATGCTAATGGAATACCAACTCATTCTACCGTAACTTCTACAGAGTTGGAATATCTTTCTGGAGTAACCTCTAATCTTCAAACTCAATTAAATAACTCAGGTAATGTGGATGTACTTATTGCGGCTTTAGATATCAATTGGTCAGCCGGAACTACATTTTATAAAGACATCTCAGTATCAAGTACATTTACTTTTTCAAATGTTACAGCAGGAAAGACAATTACAGTTGTGATTAATAACACTTCTGCAAGTGCAGTTAATGTAACTTTACCGACAGTAAAAAAAGAATTAAGCGGTTTTGATACAGCAATCGCAGCTAATACCGCTAATGTTTATATTTTTTCTAGCATTAATGGATCTATATATGCTTCTTCAATAATTGAGGTATCATAATGTTTTTAAAAAAACATAAACTAGACAGTTTTATAGAAAATACAACAACTCCTAATAGATTTAGTTCTAATGTAAATTGCATAATTTCGGATAATAGTTCTATTATAATAGGAGGATCTTTTACTGATTATAAAAGAAAAGGAATTTCTAGAATAGCATCATTAATCGATGAATCATTTTGTATAAATTCTTCTTATAGTGGTAAATTTAGTATAGGAAGTAATATTCTTAGCTTAGATAAACAATCTGATGGAAAAATATTAGTCGGAGGATCTTTTGCTGGTTATGCAGAAACTACTGGTAGAAGTTATTTATTAAGATTTAATTCAAATGGAACAATAGATAGTGCTTTCTGTGTAAATGCTACAGATTCAAAGTTTGATAATGCAGTTTATATTGTAAAAGTTCAACCCGATGGAAAAATATTAGTTGGAGGAATTTTTTCTAACTACGCAGCTACTGGAAATAGGAGTAGATTAATTCGATTAAATTCAGATGGAACATTGGACACTGCTTTTTGTACTAATGCTGTAGACTCAGGAAAGTTTAATAGTGTAGTTAATACAATAGACATTCAATCTGATGGTAAAATATTAATAGGAGGAGCTTTCAGTAATTATGCTGGAACACTTAATAGAAACTCTCTTATTAGACTAAATTCAAATGGAACACTTGATACTACTTTTTGTACTAATGCTTCAGATGGAGCTAAGTTTAATGGAGCAGTAGACATTGTAAAAGTTCAGTCTGATGGTAAAATATTGATAGGAGGAGATTTCAGTAGTTATGCTGGAACTACAAATAGAAATATGCTCATTAGACTAAACTCAGATGGAACATTGGACACTGCTTTTTGTACTAATGCTGTAGACTCAGGAAAGTTTAATAGTGTAGTTAATACAATAAATACTCAATCAGATGGTAAAATACTAGTTGGAGGAGGATTTGTTAGTTATGCAGGTACGGCAAGTAGAAATAGATTAATTCGGTTGAACTCAGATGGAACACTTGATACTACTTTTTGTACTAATGCTTCAGATGGTAATAAATTTTCGGGCGAAGTATATGCTATAAATATTCAATCTGATGGGAAAATATTAATAGGAGGAGCTTTCATTAATCATGCCGCTATTTCGGGAAGAGACTACATAGTTCGATTAAATTCAGACGGAACATTAGATACTGATTTTTGTAGACAATATGTAGATAAAGGAAATCAAAATTTTTCTGGAGAAGCTTATTCTATAAAAAATCATCTAAATAATTTAGTTATAGGAGGTAGCTTCACTAATTTTGAAGGACTAACTGGTAGAGATTATCTAGTTTATTTAGACGAACAAGGAATTCCTGATTCAAACTTTTGTAGTAATGCAATAGATGGTTCTAAATTCAATGCTCGCATTTATAGTATAGCAGTTCAATCTGATAGTAAGATACTAATAGGTGGAGAATTTACTAATTATGCAGGAACACTTAATAGAAGTTATCTTATTAGACTAAACTCAGATGGAACATTGGACACTGCTTTTTGTACTAATGCTGTAGACGGAGCTAAGTTTAACAGTACAGTTTTTGACATAGCTATTCAGTCTGACGGAAAAATATTAGTTGGAGGCATTTTTACTAATTATAATGAGACTACAAACAGGAATAGATTAGTTCGTTTAAATTCAGATGGAACTTTGGATAGTTCATTTTGTGTTAATTCTTCAGATGGTAATAGATTTAATAATGTTATTTACACGTTAGCTGTTCAATCGGATGGAAAGATATTAGTAGGGGGAGGATTTACTAATTATTTCACAGCTGGTAGAAATTATTTTGTAAGATTAAATGCTATTGGAGGACCTGATACTACTTTTTGTTTAAATGCTTCTGATAGTTCCAAATTTAGTTCACTTGTTTTTAAAACTGTTGTTTTGTCAAGTGGTCAAATATTAGTCGGAGGAAATTTCATTAATTACGCTACAGCTACAAATAGGAATAGATTAATATGTCTGGAATCAAATGGAACATTATCAGGCAACTCCTCCACTTTTGTCAGTAATGCCGTAGATGGTAATAGATTTAATGGAGCTGTTAGAAGTATAGAACAAAGACCGGATGGGAATATTTTAATTGGAGGAGAGTTTACTAACTACGCAGCTACTGGAAATAGAAATAGATTAGTTTTATTAAGTTCTACTGGAATATTAAATACTACTTTTTGTACTAATGCAGTAGATGGAGCTAAGTTTGATAGTTTTGTGTACTCTACTTTTTCCAATTCCTATAATTATTCCTATATAGCTGGAACTTTTACTTCTTATTTATGTGGAATTAGATCAAATAGAACAGCTCAAAGATTTATAAAAATAAACAGTTTAGGAATTTCAAAATAAAAGAATACATATGCCAGCAAAAAGTAAAGCACAATTTAGACTTATGAAAGCAGCAGAAACTAATCCTGAGTTTGCTAAGAAAGTGGGAATCAGTAAAGAAGTAGCTAAAGAATATACTAAGTCAAATAAAGGTAAAAAAAGATACGCTAAACTAAGAGAAAAACTTGGATGTACTTGTGAGGAGTAAATTTTATGTATAATAATGATCCTATTGCTAGAGGGTTAGCCAAGAAAAAGGCTATGGAAGAAGAGAAAAAAAAGAAGCAATCACAGCCCGGATTTTTTGATAAATTACGAGGAATTTTTAGCGGGGACAACGATCCTTCTAAAAGAGGTGCAGCAAGAACATCTCCGGAAGCTTTAAAAAGAGAAGAAGAAGCTAGAAAAAAAAGAGAAGAAGAGAAGAAAAAACGAGGCTATTAATGAAGTTTAAAAATCTTAGAGAAACTCTAAAGTGTAATCAACCTCGATCTTCTACTAGACCCGGTAAAAAGAAAATGGTAAAAGCTTGCGAAAATGGAGAAGAAAAGATTGTCCATTACGGAGCAGATGGTTACAAGCATAACTACTCAAAAACAGCTAAAAAGTCTTTTAGAGCACGACATTCATGCGATGAGAAGAAGAGTAAACTAAGTGCTCAATACTGGGCATGTAGGGATCTTTGGGGTAAGAGCAAAAAAATAGGCGAAAAATAAAATGAAAAAGCTACAAAGTCTCATAACTAAACTACAAAAAGAAGGAATTCCTTTGGTTTTTGTTAGGGACCCTATTACTAAAGTACCTAGCGTATCCTTGACGTTATTATTACTTTCATTTAGCATAAGTTTATTTGCTTTAATAAATAAGTTTGCTAAAATAGTAGAAGGTGTGGATGTTGACAATAGTTTAGAATTGTTAATAATATGTGCTTCTCTTTATTTTGGAAGATCCATTTCAAAAAAACTAAAATAGTAGGCTTTTATGGCGAATAAAAAGATAACAGAATTGACAGAATTGATAGCTGCCGGAGACAATGATGTTCTTCCAATAGTAGATTTGGTTGCCGTAGAAACTAAAAAGATAAAAGTTAGCGGATTAAAAGCGTCTTTAAACCTACAAAGATCAGATGTTGGACTTAGTAGTGTAGATAATACTTCGGACATAAATAAACCTATCTCCACAAGCACACAAACAGCTTTAAATACTAAAGCAAATTCATCAGATGTATATACTAAGCTAGAATCCGATGCACACTTTGAACCTAAAAATAGCAATATTCAATCCCATATTTCAAGTAATTCTAATCCGCACGGAGTAACAAAGTCACAAATTGGATTATCAAATGTACCTGATGTAGATGCTACTCAACGATCTAATCATACAGGAACTCAAGCAGCTTCTACAATTAGTGACTTCAATGATGCCATAAATTCCTTAATAAATCAAGGGGCGAACATAGAGATTACCTACAACGGAACATCTCTGAGCATTGCTTCAAAATACAAAACAATTAGAGAGAGATCCGTATATGGACTTATTTCTACAGGATCAAACAACATAGTCACTTTACTTATCCCAAGTGCAGGTGTTATTACTCAAATAAAAGCATTTTGCAAATCAGCCCCAACAGGAAGTGACCTAGTTATAGACATTTTAAAAAATGGAGTGTCTATATTTCCTACCGCTGGAGATAGGCTTACTATACAAGACGGTCTACAAAATTCAATAGTTGGAAGTTTTACAGACAGTTTATCAGCAAACGATATATTGGATATTGATGTTGTAAGTGTAGGAAGTGGCTTTGCCGGAGATACCTTAAATATAGTCTTAGAAGTAGAACATGGCTAAAAAAGAGACATCCTTAGATTATACAAATGCTATAACGTCCTCTCATGTAGAGGACGCTAATGCTTTTAATGTAATAAATGTTAATACCCTAATTCCACCAAATCATGGTAAAATAGAGCTAGAATATGTTGCTGCGGGAATTAATGGACAAGGAAATATAGGAAAAGTGGATTATTACTCAAAAGGAGATTATCAAATAACTCAAGTAGTAACTAGAGGTGACGCTCTAGGTACAGCTCATAAAGTTACTTTGAACTTCTCTAATAGAACTCCAGAATCCCTAAGTGGGAAGTCTTTTGTTATTTATGACAATACGGGAGCGGTCAATGTTTGGTTTAATGTAGACTTTTTAAACTCCGAACCTATAAATCCTAGTACCTATCGAAGTATCGAAGTAAGTTTATTATCATCTCATAGTTCTCAAGTTATTGCTCAAAAAGTAGCTCTGGCTATGTCTATGGACTCTCAATTCATAGGCGTGTATACTTTAAACTATGTAATCATATCCAGTAGCACTTCAGGGGTTAAGCCAGATGCATACGATGTAAGCACTGGAGTTTACATAAAAAATACAGCAGGAACAGAGCCATTGCCTTTAAATAATAAGTACTTCTTGATAAACGCAGCTAATAACAGCACAGAGTACTATATATGGTACAATGTAGGAGGACTAGGAACTAATCCTTTAATAGCAGGAAAAACAGGAATTATGGTCCCAATTTCAACAGGTTCCACTGCAGCTACCGTTGCCCAGAAAACCAAAGAAATGTTAGACCTGAATCCTAATTTTATAACAAATATAGATAATGAAACTTTATTGATAACCAATAAAGAAGTAGGAATTTCAGATAACTCTGAAGAAGGAAATAGTGGCTTCCTAATTTTTACTTCAAAAAGTGGTGAAAATAGAGTTATAATTGCTACTATAGTTTTAGGGTACGACTCGGCTAATAATTTGATTTCGGTAGAAAGGTTATAATATGAATAATTTAAGATTGATATTTAACCCTATTACCGGAGATTTAGAATATGTAACTGTTTCTCCAACTAAACAAGAAGTAATAGGGAGTATCTTACTGAACAGAGATGAAGTAGTATCGGCAACTTACCCACACATGAGTTTGTTGTTCGACGATAATTCCATCTTATATTCAGACGATAATTTTACAAATGCTTAGTCCTCACATTGTAAGAAAAACTACTAATCCAACCGGAGCACCGCCAGAAGCGGGAATTCACTGGATTAACACTGTAACAAATGAAGAGTTTTTTTCCGTAGGCACATCTAGTATTGATGATTGGATCGCACGAAGAAGAACAGGATTTAGATTATATACTGTAACTGTAACTGCTCAGAATGTGAGCGATAAGTTTTTAGTTTTACCATATACTCCAGTTCTTCCAGATGAAGTTATTATCGTACCTGCTGGAGGAATACAACAGTTGAATGGTATTGATTTTGAAGTTTCTGGGAATATTTTATCTTGGGATACTTTAGGATTAGACGGATTTTTAGAAATTAATGATGTGTTGATAGTTCAGCACTAATTCTCTGAGGAGGGAATAAAAAATGGCACAACAAATTAAGAAAAAGTTTATCGGGGACAAGCAGGTAGATGGGAGTAAGATCCTTCTCGAAGATGTCAAATCGGTAAAAGTAAAAGACTCAACCAGTACAGAAATTGATCTGATTAAGCTCAATGTAGCCGATCAAGTAGTAATTCCTAACGATGTAATTCTGGAAGGTGATCTTACTGTTCAAGGAGCAATTACTAGTATTGAATCAGCTACTCTACAAGTAACTGATGCAAACGTAGTAGTAAACAAAGACGGTAACTTGGCTTCTGCTGATTCTGCTGGTGCAGGTATTACAGTAGAAATGTCAGACGCTACGGATGCGGCTGTATCTTTTGATAGCTCTCTAGCCTCTAAATTTAAAATTGGGGAAGTTGGGGCTCAGCATCAAATCGTTTCTACAGCTCATTCTCAAACTCTTACAAATAAAACAATTGACGCTGATAGTAATACGATTTCTAATCTAGAAGTTGATAATTTAAAAGCAGGAGTTCTCGATATTGATTTATCTTCAGTATCTACTTCTGATGATACAATTCCATCAGCTAAAGCTGTTAAGAGCTATGTTGATTCTGAAGTTTCAGCAGCTCAAGGTGCAGTTGATGCCGTAGAAGACGATGTTTCTCACTTAGTTACACTTTCTGGTGTCGCAGTAGATTCAGATAATCTTGGTGTATTTACTGGAGCTATCCTAGATGACAACGCTGAAACAGTAAAATCTGCTATCCAAAAACTATCTGATCAAATCGAATCAATCGGAGGAGGTGGATCTTCTACTCAACTAGAACTCGACGCTACTCAACTAGGTGCTGGTTTAGAAGCTGATGGGTCTTGGGTTCCACCAGTTGGATCTACTATTATTAGTTCTTCTGATAGCATCAAAGAAGCTCTACAAGTCTTAGATGTAGAAGCTCAAAACGTAGTAGACAATGCAGTATTTAAAAACGTTCCTGCTTCTATTAATACCACTCACACATATCAAACTGGCGGTATTACTTTAGGAGAAGATAGTAACGGAATCAGTGCTTCTGATAGATCTATTCCGGGCGGAAATTTTGATCAGTTCATGGGTTTAGGCTCTACTGAATTGTTCTTAGATGATTACGCTGCAGATGGTTTAACTTCTGTTAAAGCCGGGTTTATCTCACTCACAGAATCAAACATCACAAGCAATCCAAAACTCCCTACTGCTCCTGAACACGTAGTCGTTAAAGCCTACGTTGACACTGCCGACAGTCTTAAAGTAAGTAAAGCTGGCGATACAATGACTGGCACACTTATTATTAATCCTAGCTCAGGAAATGCAGCGGAATTGCTTGACTTAAATATTGGAGTTCCTTCTTGGGGTCCTGCATACCTTGCTGTTGCATTAAAAGATGGCAGTACAAAACAATTATACGTAGGATCGGCAGATCAGCTAGGAGCCTTTGCTGGAACTGCTTCTAAAAAAGTGCTTCTTGCTTCGGGTTTTTCATCTGGAGCCGCTTCTGGACTAGTACAAGTTGCTTCAGGGGACGCTCAAGTAAGTGGAAACTCTGGAAATGTGGAGATTTTTTCTGGTATTGCTGCCGGAGGAATTTCTGGAGCTGCTAAACTATTATCTGGACCAGCAGGTTCAAGTTCTGGAGCAGCTGTTGTAGCTTCTGGAGCTGCACAAAATACTGGAGCTGTTCAAATTCAGTCAGGTAATGCTTCTGCTGGTAACTCTGGTAATATTTTTATATATACAGGTACTGCTACAGGAACTAAGGGTAGTATTTTAATTAATACTCAAATGAACTTTCAGAGTGCTGGTAGAATTATTAATCTACAAGACGCTGTTTCTGCTCAAGATGCGGTAACAAAAGCTCAATTAGACGCTCACATTAATGATGCCTCTGGAGCACATGCAGCTTCTGCTATTTCGGTTTCCCCTGTTGGAAACTTAGCAGCTGACGATGTCCAAGAAGCATTACTAGAGTTACAAGTTGATATTGATTCTCTAAACGCTCTACAAGATGATTATGTAGTTCTAGATGGCTCTCGTCCAATGACAGGCAATCTAAACATGATGCCTTCTCTTGGCGTACATAATAAAGTTGTAGGATTAGGAGATCCAACAGATCCTAGAGATGCGGTAAATAAGCAATATGTTGATGCTATTGCGGAAGGTTTACACGTTCATGCTCCTGCTAAACTATTAGCTAGTGCTGATCTAGGTGGAACATACGATAACGGAGTTTCTGGAGTAGGTGCTTTTTTAGATTTAAGTGCCTCCCCTGTTGTTAGTATTGACGGGGTTTCTTCTTTTAGTGAAGGTGACAGAATTATTGTTACTTTCCAAAATGGAAGTAATCTAGATCCTGAAAACGGAATATATTATATTGCCGACGCATCTACTGATATTGACCCTAACGGATATATCACCAAGTTAACAAGAGCTTTAGATTTCAATACTTCAACTGAAATGGCTGGTGGAGACTTCATTTTTGTTCAAAGCGGATCTCAGTATGCAAATACTGGATGGGTAATGACCGAAACCGTTGCCACTGTAGGAATTACCCCAGTAAAATTCGTACAATTCTCAGGTGCTGGAACATATAGTGCTGGAGATGCTCTTAATCTATCAGGTACAGAGTTTAGTGTAAGAGTAGACACCACTACAATTGTTGTAAATTCTAACAATGATTTAGAGGTAGCTCCATCAGTAATGTCAGATTTAGCTGGTAAAGTAAACAAAGCTGGCGACACGATGACAGGTGCTTTGACCATCGATCAATCAGCAGGTGTTACAACTGTTATTCAAGCTAACGATATTTTAATGTCAGATGCGCTTGGTGAAATAATAACTCAGGTTACACATGGAGATGGTTTAAGTGCCTCTTATACGGATGGCGTTTCAATCGCTCAATCTGGTACTTACTCGCAAGGATTTCTTGAAGTTGTTTCAACTTCTTTAGATCAAAGTACAGAAGATGGTCAATTAACTGTTGATGCAACTCAAGGTATTATTTATAGTAAAACTGACTACGTTAACCAGTTTGTAGCAACCGCATCGATTAATCCTAGCGCACTAGTGCTTGATTTTAACGACCAAACATCAGGCTGGACATCAAATACTTCGTATCAACATAATGTAGTAAACGTACAAGTCAGTGACGGATCGGGGATTGCTACCTTTAATGCAACTGCAGGTTCTCCGGTTTCAAATATCGGGTTTGATGGATTGGCTCCCACTCCTACATTAGACGCTCACTTAACTTCTAAGAAGTATGTTGATGATAGCATAGCTGCTCACGTTGAAGATGCTTCAGATGCTCACGATGCTTCAGCTATTTCACTAACCCCTGCTATTAACGGTCAATCCGATGTTCAATCTGCATTAGCAGATCACGAATCTAGAATTGATACTTTAGAAGGAGCTTTAGCACCTACTTGGGGTAGAATTAAGTTTAATCTAACAGCTACTGATATCTCTAATGGATATGTTGATCTTCCTCATGAAGCAATTGCAAACTCTATTCATGCTTTTGTAGATAGACTTGCAATTCATCAAGATGAGGATTTCTTATTATCTCTTGAGGGTGGGGTAACTCGTATTACATTTGCTGGGGATCTTGTTGCTCCTAGTGAGTCTCAACTTGATGATTCAGATAATATCTACGTTCGTTACCAGTATTTAGCTTAAGTTTAACATGGGGGAGCTTAGGCTCCTCCTATTTTTGAGGTCAAATGCCAATAGATATTCGAAGTAAATTCATCAATCCAGAAATGACTACCGACTTAGAGCTAGACGCTGTAGAAAGTAGCCTTCAAGGTCAAATAGATGCTATTAATCTAAAATTGCCCGATCCTGAATTTGTATTTGTAAATTCTAAAACAGATCTTCCCGCTGCTGTATCTGGGGTCATAACCCTTGTCGATAATATCACATACTTTATTACTAAGACTATCGACTTGACTGGGGATAGATTGGTAGCAGGTATTAACACTACTATTATAGGAGGCAGTTCTGAAAACTGTTTCCTTATTTCTACGGGACTTGATGCCAATACGGCATTGATAACTTCTAACTGGTCACTTCCAATGAGGCACATTTCCATAACGCATGGAACGGCTTTAAACTTAGATGCAACAGGCAACTCCACTGCTGCTCTAGATTGGCTAGGCGTAAACTTTACTAACTGCGCAATTGTCGGAACAATAAAAAGTTATTCAAACTTTATCATGTCAGATTGCGCACTGCTTAATTCAGCTAATATGACATTCGATGGGAGTATAGGGACTGTGGGCTTTGTTAACTCATTGTTTTCAGGTATAGCCGGACAAACGACTCTAAACTTCCCAAGCACTTTAACAATAACTCGACGCATTAGAGCAATCTACTCAAGCTTCGTGGCTTTTGGCGGTGCGACAGCTATATTTGTTGACCCTTCTGCTACAATACCAGTAGAATCGTATATTCTTGACACAATAAATTTTAGTGGCGGTGCGACATATACTGGCGGAGTGACTTACACTGACAATAAGGCATTCTTCTCAAATTGTAAGGGGGTTGTAAACTCTTCAGCTATTGGGCAGATGTACTACACAAACAACACTACTCAAAACACTATTGCCACTCAAGGTATATTTGAAAAGATTTTAGGGACAACTACAGCCAGTGCAATTAACCAAAAGTTTGATCACACTGCAAACAGACTTACTTACACAGGCGGATTAGCTAGATCGTTTAAAGTTACGGCATCTGCATCGGCTCAATCGATAACTACTCAAAACGCAATTATCCTAGTTAGAATAGCTAAGAACGGAACCACAATTGCGGAATCAGAATCTCAAGCCACTACTTCAAATACGGCAAGGAATGAAAACTTTTTCTCTCAAGCAATTGTAGAGATGACTACCAATGACTTCATAGAAATATTTATAGCTAATGGAACAAGTGCTCTTAACTTATTAACTACAGAACTCAATGTCGTAATTGAGGCTCTTAATTAAGTATTTATAATTAAATAATAGGCTATTAGCCTATATAACAAGGGGAAAAGGTATGATGGATGATTTTTTAAAACTACTAAAAAAGAAGTCAGATGAGCAAGGCGGTCCTAAAATGAATCGTCACATGGAAGCTAAGGCTGCTATGGCAAAAGAATTATCTGATTTGCTCGGCTCTGATTTAGCAGAGGGAGTTAAGGGTTTGAAAAAAGTTACAGTAGCTTCAGATTCTGAAGAAGGATTGGAAGAAGGTTTAGAAAAAGCTATAGAAGCCTTAGATTCAGAAGATGGGGAATCTATGGAAGATTCTGAAAGCGAATCTGAAGAAATGGAAGGCGAAGAAGATATGTCGGAAATTGAGGACGAAATTCTTAAACTAGAAGAACAAATTAAAGAGCTTATTAAACAACTTAAGAAAAAGAAAAAATAATGAGCGGCATAAAAGTTGGTTTAACAACTAGCGAAATGCTTAAGTCTATTAAAAGACGAGCACTAGTTCCGGATAACCAAAATACTTTTACAGATCAAGATTTCATTGACTTTATGAATGAAGAGATGATGATTAGTCTTGTTCCTTCGGTTCTCCAAACTAAAGAAGAGTATTTTATTTATAAGGAAATTGTACCTCTTATTGCGGATAAGTCAAACTATGCGATTCCAGAAAGAGCACTTGCGAACAAATTGAGAGAAATTTGTTTCGTAGACAATGTATTAAGTTCTCCTAGGAACGAGTATGAAATGACTCAAATTGCTATTGATGATAGGTACTCAGGATTATCCAACGGAACAGGGTCCAATGATTTTACTGGATTTCGTAGATTCTATTTATTAGGAAGTGACATTGTATTACATCCTAATGTTGGATCATCTCCCTATGGAGGACTCGCTTTTTATTATTATCTAAGACCAAATAGTTTAGTAAAAGACTCAGCAGTTGCTACTGTTACAAACATTAATAGAACTACTGGAGATATCACTTTAAGTACAATCCCTTCAGGCTACGGAATTGCAAACCCCGGCAGTAACGAAGCTATTAAGTACGATGTAATTAAATCAAAATCTCCCCATAATGTTCTAAAGATTAATCTTACTATAAACTCAATTAATACTTCAACCAAAGTAATTAATATGGCAACAGCAGATATTCCTGTTGATTTAGAAACAGGCGATTACTTTGCTTTAGCCGGACAAACTTGTATTCCCAACATCCCCACTGAATTACATTCTGTACTTGCTCAAAGAGTAGCTCAGAGAATTTTAGAAGCTATGGGAGATACTGAAGGATTAACCAATGCTACGAATAAGATTCTAGAAATGGAATCTAAGATGACTAGCATGTTGGACAACAGAGTTGAGGGATCTCCTAGAAAGATTGTAAATAGAGCATTGATGACTGGAGTTGCTAGAAATAGAAGGAGATAGTCGTGGCAAACCAATCAGTAAGTTTAAAAGCCTCTGGTTTACAAACATTCTATCAAACTCTCCTAGAAATTTCTCCGGGAGCTTTATTAAAAGCTAACAATATAGTCATTGATAGATCTGGAGTTATTGCCCCTCGCAGAGGGATAACTTTATATAGTTCTCAAGCCCCTTCTCAAATAAAACAATTATTAGAATATAAAAAAAGAGTCCTAAGACATGTAGGTTCAAAGTTACAATATGATAACGGAGTTGGAATTTTTTCAGATTTTAACGGAGATCATTACGAAACTGATGTCGGATATCGATTAAAATCTTTGGAATTCAAAAGCAATTTTTATTTTGCTACATTAAATGGCGTTAAGAAAATATCAGCAACATCCCCTAGTGATTTTTCAATTCCTGACGTAGTTCAAGATATTGGTGCAGCAAAAGGTATTGCTGGAATTTTAGAACTAAATGGAACTTCTGGATTTTTGCTAAAAGGTTCTACAGTATCTTATAGGTTAATTTGGCTATATACTGATAGAAATAAGAACTTAGTCTTAGGATCACCTTCTGCCTCCATGGTAATAACTAATGGATCTAGTGGAGATAGCAACGTACAACTTAGATTTCAAGTTCCTTATGGGGTAGAGTCTACTGATTATAAGTATAGGATTTACAGATCCGAGATGTCTACTTTCGGTACTCCTAGTGATGAAACTTATCAAGTCTATGAAGCTAATATAACTTCAAGTCAATTAACAGCTAGAGAAGTAGTAGTTGTGGATTCTCTTCCAGAAAGTTTAAGAATAGGAGGAGTACCTCTCTATACAAATCAATATAGTGGAGAAGGGATACTTAAATCTAATGATTTACCTCCCGCAGCAAAAGATATAGCTATTTTTAATAATCACATGTTCTACGCTAATACCAGAAGTAGACATACAATAATTTCAACTTTGATAAGCGTATCAGGATTCACAGCCGGAGTTAGTAATTTTATAATAAATGGTTCTGTTTATACTTTCGATTTAGTAGAAAATGCATCTCTAAAAAGAGTAAAATTAGGAACGGTGGAAGAAACTATCCAGTCTTTAGTTAGAGTAATAAATGCAGATGCTAATGAAATAGTTTCCGCATACTATCTTTCCCTAACAGGAGAAACTCCGGGAAAATTTCTATTAGAAAGAAAAACTTTAGTAGACCAAACTTTTTATCTTGGTACTAGTGATGCAAGTATTGCTGTAAATTTCACTCCAACTTTAGGAACTGGACCTACTCTCACTACACAATGTTTAAGTGCTTCTGAGAAATATGGTAATAGAGTTTATTATTCTAAATTTTTGGAGATAGAAGCAGTACCTATAACTTTCTATTTAGATTTAGGAAGCAAGGATCAAGAAATAAAAAGAATAATGCCTTTTAGGAATTCTCTTTATGTATTTAAAGAGGATGGAGTTTGGCAAATAACTGGAGAGGGGGGACCCTCCCCTTCTTTTTCATTTTCAGTATATGATAACACATCTTTTATTAAAGGACCTGATACCGTAGTAACTTTAGGAAACCAATGTTATTACTTCAGTAATCAAGGTATTGTACTACTAAACGATTCAAATTCTCAACCTATTTCTAAACCGATAGAAGATAAGTTAATCCCTTTTATATCAACAGCTCCTTTTTCTTTAGAGACTGCTTCTTTTGCAGTAGCCTACGAATCAGATAGGGCTCTTTTATTTTGGACTATAAGCAGAGCAACAGATACTATAGCTACGGTTTGTTATCGATATAATATAGTAACTAATGCTTGGACAGAATGGAGAATATCTAAAACATGTGGAATTACTAACCAACATTTAGATAAGTTATATTTAGGATCTTCTGATAATTATGTCGAAGTTGAACGTAAAAATTTTAATAGATTTGATTACGCAGATAGAGAGAGCATAACTGAACTTTTACCGAATAAATTATCTTCGAATATCGTACTGCTTCCAATATTTTCTTCTCTTGCTTTAGGAGATGTAGTATTACAAGAACAGTATCTAACTTTAACTGAAATTAACTCAACTTTAAAACACTTAGATCTAGATGCTAAATTAAAAGTTAGCGGATTTTATAATGATTTAAAGATGTCAATTGGAGATAATCTAACTACGACAATGGTTAATTTAAGGGATAAATTGAGATTAGCCGATCCTTCTGCTGACTGGTCAGGACCTGATAGTAAAGGAAATACAGACTATGAATTTTCACCCACTACTGATTTTTTAAGTATACAAAATCAATTTAATGATATGGTAGATCGATTAAACGAATCTCCAAATAGCTTTTTAAAAAATTATATAAAATCATCTGGGATAAAAAGATACGAAGCAAACATCACTTCATTAAATAATATAACGCTAGAGATAACATTAAGCGTACCTCCTGCTTTCATCCAAGGAAAACTTATAGTCTACAAAGGAATAGTTGCAGAGATTGAGTATGCTCCTAATTCTGCAGATGATCCTGCTGGATTCAAGCAATTCTCAAGTGGTACTTTCATGTTTGAAAGAAAATCTTTCTTTACGATAGAAGTAGGGTATAATAGTGATATTAGTGACAACTACGAGGAAATCACTATATCGAATAGTTCTTCTGGAGTGTTTGGAGGAATGTCTTGGGGAGATGGAACAATATGGGGAGGACAAGGGGATCAATCTCAAATCCGAACATACATCCCTCTTAAGAAACAAAGATGTAGATTCCTAGGATGTCAAGTAGTCCACAGAATTGCCCTTGAATCTTTTCAACTATATGGATTGTCCTTGTCAGTGAGAGGGTATTCGATTAAAGATAGAGACTATAAGTAATGAAATTAACAGCTACAAAAATCAAAAGTAACGATTTTCCAAAAGATCAGAAAGAGATAGCTGGTACTTTAGGAGATATCCTAAATCCATTATTTGATAGTTTAGTTTTTGCCTTTAATAAGAACTTAACAGTAGAAGACAATCTACCATTTGAGTTCAAGACTCTAGATATTAGAGTAGATGAGTCAGGAATTCCTCAAATAAACAAGACTTTATCTACAAATCTTAAGAGTTTAAAAGGGTATATTTGCATTAATATAATCCTACAAGATACAACAAATTCTGGATTATCTGATTTTCTAGGCACAGAAGATGATGACACTATCATATCAGAGTTTGGAGACAATATAGGACTTGACAGCTCTGGATCATATCCGATAGCAGCCCCTTTTCTAACTACGGAAACCATTGGTAATATGTCATATATACGTCATATCGCAGGGTTAAAGGCTAATGTAAATTATCGATTAATTTTATTGGCTATCAGCTAATAATAACAAATATTTAATAGAGAATATAGGAAATCTAATGAACGATTTACTTACAAAAATGTTTGAACATTATGCAGAGGAAAAGGGATTTGGTCCTAGAATCTATTATACAGAATTCGGATTCATCACTTACCATTTACATAAAGACGATCAGGAATGTTACATAGAAGATTTGTATGTAGTTCCAGAAGTTCGTAATAAAGGATTTGCAGCTAGACATTTAGCTGATCACGTATGTAATGTCGCTAAAAGTAATGGTGTAAATAAGATAACAGGTTCGATTAATAAACTTGCTAACAATAATGAGTTATCTCGAAAAGCACTTACTAGCTATAATATGGTTAAAGTAAATGAAGATGACGAAATTGAATGGTATTTAAAGGAAATCTAATATGGGCGGCAAGAAAAAGAAAGGTCTATTCGGAGGAGTTAAACTTCCTAAGATTAAAATAGGTAAAGACCTCGGATTAAAAGCTGTAGGTAAAGCTGTAGGTAATGTTGCAAAAGTAGCAACAAAAGCAGTAAAAGATACAGGAACTGCTGTTGGAAAGGGAGTTGGAGATACTGTTTCTCAAGTTGGAAGAACTGTAAAAGATAAAGGAACTATTGAAGCTGGAAAAAATGTTACTAGAGAAACTAAAAAAGGAATGGAGGTTGCTGCTCCTATTCTCACTCAACTCGCAGGTAATGCTTTAACTGGAGGAGCTTATGGTGCAATTAGTTCTCTAGGAAATATGGCTCAAAGTGGAAAATTTGATTTAGGTCAAGCAGGTTCAGCTGTAGGTTCTCTTGCTGGTTTCAGTCCTACGATGATGCAAGCATTACAAGGTGGAACAGCTTTAGCAAAAGGTGATTTTAAAGGAGCTGCTTTAGCAGGTCTTGGAAGTTTAGGATCTTCTGGAGGTCAAAATTTTCTAAGTAGTCTTACTGGAGGATCTGGAGGAGGAAGTCCCTTAATCAGTGCGCTAACTAATCCTAACGCTTTAAAATTAGCAACTTCAGCCATATCGGGAGATAAAAGAGGCTTAGCTTCTGGATTAGCAGGATATGCTGGTTTTGGAGACACTACTCAAAATTTAGTAGGAGCTTTAGCTTCAGGCGATAAAAAGGGAATTGCACAAGGACTCGGTGCAGCAATGGGATTGAGTCCAGAATTATCTAGGGCTTTATCCGGAGCTGCCACTGGAAATAATAGAGATATTGCCATGGGACTATTGGGATCTACTGGATATATGGACCCTAAAAGACTTCAAGCTATAGATGAACTTTCCGGTGGGAAATTTTCAATGGATCGTCTTCAGACAGCTACACAAGGACTTTTACCTGACATGGGATTGGGAGGGGGATCATCCGGAGCTGACAGTGGTGGAGGATCTGATTGGTTAAAATCTTTACAGAATTTAGGAGCTGGTTTTAGTACTGGAGACTATGTTCCAGATGCTGTAAAAGGACTGAGTACTAGCGGTATGTTACCTTTTAGTACTAGCGGGATACTTCCTAGTATATCAAATCCATTATCAGGAATGGGATTAGATTTGGGTGCTGGAGGAAAAGGATCTGAAAATACAGCAGCTATAAAAGACTACTTCTCTAATATGTTTGGAGGAGATAATTTTCAAGCTGGCAGAGTTCCTGCAGGAGAACAGCTTCCTGAAGAACAAGGTTTTTTTGACCAAGCAACCGATGCTGTTGGTAATTTTATCGGAGGAAATCAAGCAGCTATAGGGACTGGACTCGGAGCATTAGGAGCTGGTGTTGGATATAAACAATACGAGCAGAATTGGAATGTCAGAAAGGACATGCAAGCAAAACAAAGAAAGTTATTAGAAGAAGCGGGAGTAGATTTTCAGAAAATGAAATACGATCCTGCTAGATATGAAGAATATAAACAATTCCTATCTGATAGAATTGCAGGAGGTGGAATTGGAGCTAAAGAAAAGCAAATGCAACAAGAAGGAGATATTCGTGCAGGAAGATCTGCTGCAGGACAGAGAGCTGCTGCATTAGAGCAAGCGGCTAGAACTATGGGAGGATCAGCCGGAGGTTCTGGATCGGCATTAGCTGCCGCTCTAGCAGGTGGACAATCTGCTATGGATACTCAATCTCAAACTAATTTAGCTAGAGAAGCATCTGCTCAAGAAAATTTGGAACAGTCTCTTGCTAGAAAATCAGGATTAAGCACTCAAGCCACAAAAGAAGAATCTGACTTAGCTAGTAGTCAAGCAGACTATAGATTAAGACAATTAGCTCAGAGGGGAGCTGTGGTTGATAAAGAATCTTTATTAAGAGAAGAACTTGGAGCAAGGCAAGAAGATCTTGCAAAAGGACTCACAGGTTTTGCACAAACTGCTTTAAATCAATATGAATCTCCACAGGCAAGAGAGAAAAGAAAAAAGATGGAAGCTTTAGCTTCTCAAAAAGCTAAAGAAGAAGAAGCTTACAGAAAAGCTATGGCACAAGCTGAATTAGATTTAAAAAGAGGACAACGACCTCAAACTACTACCCCTCCTCCAGCTCAGCAAACTACTACTACCCCACCTCAGCAAACTGCTCCAGCTCCACAAACTACTCCTCCACCTCCTAAAAAACCTGTACCTCCTCCAGCAGGTCCCTCTCAATCTCAAGTTAACCAAGCTTTAAATAGAGGATCTTATGTTATTAAGCAAGGTGATAGTTTAAGTAAAAGATATAAAGATTTAGGGTATAATAGTTGGCAGGAAGCTTATGATGCGAACAAGGATCTAATTGGGGATAATCCTAATTTAATTAAAACTGGAAGTAGTCTAAGAAGAAAAGACGAGCTAACTGATAAAAGAGTCAGTACTCCAGCACAGACTATGAATAAAAAATATACAGGTAGTAACATTGCGTAGGTGATATATGGGTGGAAGAAAAAAGAAAAAGAAAAAACCAGCGGTAAAACCAGCTATTGTGGCGCAGCCAGCGGCTCCGGCTGCTCCTGCTCAGCCAGCTGCCTCTGCTCAACCAGCGGCTCCGGCTGCTCCTGCTGTTGCGGCTGCACCTAAGGCTCCTTCCTATGCGGCAGGAAACATGGCACAAATGTCAGCAATAAGCAGACCTGACTTTGGGACTTTGAGATCTACATTATCTCAACCACAGCAGCCTAATCCAGCTGCACAACAACAGATGCAGCAACAAATGCAACAAGTACAGCAACAGGCACAGCAAGCTCAGCAGCAAGCTCAACAAGCACAGCAACAAACTCAGCAGCAAGCTCAACAAATACAACAAGCTCAACAGGAAGCACCTCAACAACCAGAGGAATCTGAAGAAGATAAAAGAAAACGTCTAGGGATAGCACAAATATAGAGGGAAAGTGTGTCTCGAAAAAATTGTAAAAAATAAAATACGGAAGGGATAAAAATGTCAAGAAGTAAAAGAAGGGAAGAGAGAGCTAGAAGACAACGTGAAGCGACTAATAAGAAATTAGAGGAATCGGCTGCGATGGGAGATGTAGATAGAATTTCAAGACTGAAAGACAGCTCCTTTAAAAATTCTCTGCTAGAACGTGCTAGAAAAAGAAGAGAAGAACTAGGAAGTGGAACTGGGGTAGGACAAACTCAAGGAGCAAATTCTCTTACTGGCAACAGCATTTTAAATAGATTGACGGGAGAAAGACCTATTACTGGAGGACCGGGTAAAGTTATACGTGCACAAGATGGTACTATATTGCAGGATAATAGACCTGATCCTAGTAGAAGAATGGGGATGCTTGAAACTAAAGGTCCAGAGCAGCTTCGACGACAAAGAGATTTATTAGAAGGACTTAGAGGAGCAGCACAAGGTCAAACCATAAAAAGTGGACAAATTACAGATCCTCTAACTGGACAAATAAGATTTGAAACTCCTGAAGAAAAGCAAAAAAAGTTAGATCTTATGCAGCAGCAAATTCAATCAGGTGGAAAAAGAATAACTCCTCAACAACCAGTAGCATTGCCTACTAAAGTACAAGAACAACAACCAGCTCAACAACCAGCTCAACAGCAACAAGCTGCTCAACAGCAAGCTCAAGTTGCTCAGCAACAACAAGCTATTCAACCACAAAGTATTGGACCTCAACAGCAAGAAGCTCAAATGAAAGCTCAGATGTATCAGACTCAACCAGCTCAACAGCAACAACCTAAACCTGCAGAGCAACCTCCTCAAATGGCTCAGCAACCAGCTCAACAGCCTGAAGAATCTGAAGAAGAGAAGCAACGTAGACTACAAGCTCAACAGATGGCTTAATTAAGGATATTTATGATTGACCCAAAACCAGAAGATTTAGAAATAGTAGTTCCAACTTCCACCCCAACTGAGAAGTAATATAAGGATATTTTATGGTTACTAAAAAACCAGCACTTCCTCCTGAATTATTAAAATATGCTCAAACTTTGTATCCAGATTTAGGACTACAAGATGAAGCAGAGCAACTTCCTGATATAGAGGAAGGCATTGCTCAAGTTGAGCAAGATTACGCACAGAAGCAACAAGAAGATCAAGCTGCTGTGATGCAAAATCAAATAGAACCTTTGGAGGTAGATGAAGAAGCTGACCAAGAAGAACTTGGTCAGCAACAAATGCAAGCTGTCGAGGACTTAATGTCCTCTCAACAAGCAGCAGCTCAACAGCAAGAAGCACAAATTCAAGAAGCTGAACTTGATGCTACCATGGAAGATAAGATGCAAGAGGATGCTTTAGAAGCAGCTGCTAAGCAGAAAGAAGCTCAGAAGGAAAAAATTCCTCAATTAAGCAGAACTCCTAGTTACGAAGAACAAGTAATGCAGCTTACGAAGGAACAACAGAAAAAACAAGACATGTATGATTTGTGGGAAGCTGCTGGAAAAATAGGAGGAGGGACTGTAGATTCTTCTCTATATGAAAAAATGAGAAAAAGAGCCAGTAGACCTCTTGAAAATCTAATGCTTGAAAAGCAGTTAGAACAACAAAAGTTAAAAAGAGAAGCTGAGAATGTAGTATTACAACAACAAGCTAAAGATTCTAAAACCAAGGCAGATCCGAATAGTGATATATCTAGAATGGCTAGACAAGCACTTATTGATGCAGGTCTGGAAAGCTTAAAAGATTACCCAAACGTGTCATATGCTCAACTTGAAAAACTTTATCCTACTTTAACACAATATCTATATACTCAAATTTCAGCAAAAGCTAGTATAGAAAGAGCTAAGATATCTTCTGTAGACAAAAAACTACAACTACTATCCAAAGAAAGTCAAACACAAGATATGCTAGACTTTAAAGAAAGAGAACTCCGTCAGAAAAAAGAAATCAGTGATGCTGAACAGACTATGAAGCAGAAGATGATGGACCTTGAGCAAGAAAGAAAGTCGGAATCTAGGATAGAAAAATTAAAAGATAAAGAAGATGTAAGAAGATTTAAACTGGCAGATGAAGCTCGTATTAGGGTGAAAGATTTGCAAGATAAAGACTCTCCATATACAACTTACCAAAAAGCTAACGATGCCGTAGCTAATCTTAATAGTTTGATAATGAGATTTAGAAAAGGTGAACCTGCAAATAAAATTGCCGAAGGTGCAGCTTTTTTCCAATATGCAAAACTTGCACAAGGAGATAGTTCTGTATTAAGAGACTCAGATATTAAGAATTTAGCAGGAGGACTAGACGTTACTCAATTTCTAGATGTTCTAGCTAGAAAAATAGTAGGGGCTCAATTTACAGAAAAAGATCTCAATAACATGAGAAAAGTAATGGATGTTGTTAAGAAAGTAAATAAAGAAAAAGCTTATAGGTTAAAGATTAAACCGATGTTAAAATGGGCTAAGGATAATCAGTATGATCTAAGCCAAAATTTAGATCCTGATATAGTAGATCAGATATCATCTGATTTTATTAAAGCAGAAGAACAAGCAGCAGCTAGACAAGCGAAGCTTAAAAGTTTATCAGAAAAAGCTAAGGCTACTAAAAAGGAATAATTTATGGAAGAATTGACTCCTGAACAACTAGCTAATTTAAGTCCAGAAGATCAAGCTGCTTATCTTTCAATGATGGAAGAGGAAAAAGCATATCAGCAATCTATTGCGGGAGGAGAGGAAGCTCCAGAGGAAGTTCTAGAACAGCCTCCAGTTCCCCAACCAGAAGAAGGGTTTCTTGATTCAGCAACAAAAACAGCAAAAAAAATAATAGAGCCAGTATTGGAGTACGGATCAGCTTTTGAAAAGGGTGTTGAGCAAGGATATTTATCTGGAGGAGCGGAAGAAACTAGAGCCGCTTTATCATCTGAAGATTATGAAACTGCCAAAAAAGAAGAAGAGAAGAAATTTAAAGAATCAGAGGAAACCTATCCCGGTACTACTGCACTTGGAGAATTAACAGGATCTGTGCTACAAGGAGCTACTATATCTGCTCTCACAGGGGGAGCAGCATTGCCCGCCAGTGTTGTCAATGTTCTTTCAAAGTTATCTAAAGCTAATAAAGCAGTGCAGACTATTACTAAAATTGCAAAGCCAGTAGCAAGAGTTGCAAAGACAGCAGCTATTGGAGCTTTAGAAGGAAGTGCTCAAGCCGCATTAAAGTCAGAAAAGAGTTTATATGAGCAAGCTAAAGAAAACTTCAAAGAAGCTAGAAAGGGAGCAGAGCTAGGAGCGGTTGTAGGGGGCGGTCTTGAAACTGCCGCTAAGGTTACTAAAGGTGCTGGAGGAATGGTAGGAGATTTTATTTCTAAAAAAATCGACGAAGGTAAGTTAATGCCAAGTGCTAAACCTATTCGAGAAGGTTGGAGACTGGGTAAGTTAGGGAAAGGGATATCTTCTGAAGCAAGTTTAAAAGCACCTGCTCAAAATTTAATGAATATACTTGAAAAAAAGGTACAGCCTAAAGTAGTTAGTTCTCTTAGAGAAGTAAAAGATTTGAGAAATTACTTACTATCTAACATTAATAAACCTATTGACATAGATGACATTGTAGAATCTGGAGTTTCTAAGTTGAATTCTCAAGGTCACTTAGATGCTACAAAATTTGCAGATTATATAAAAAATAGGTACAAGACAATAAAACAGTCTTTGCCACAAATGACCGATCCGTATGGACAACCTACTGGAGTTGCTCCTAAAATTCCTCTAATGGATGCTAAAATATTTGTAAAAGAGCTACAGGATGAATTAGATTCTAAGCCTCAACTTAATGAAAATTTTAAAAATATAGTTAGTGATATTAGAAAAACTGTAGATTCCATGATAGATTCTACTATTACAGATGCAGATGCTGCAGAAGCAGTGATTAAAAGTCCAGAAGCAACTTTAGGATTTATAAAACTACTAAGAGAAGCATCTCCTAAATCTCTATCGGAAGATATTCTCAATCTTGTAAAGCCAAACTTACAGGTTAAAAATTCACAACAAGCTGCAAAAAGAGCAAAAGAACTTTCAGAGAGTATAGTTGGAAAATATAAAACATCAATAGACCAATTATCCAAAGGTCTTAATGGAATGTCAAGTCAAGAACAGATATCTGCAGTTGCTAAAATACTAGAAGATCCAAGAAATAAATTAATCATACAAGAAGCCGCCAAAAACTTAGGTCCTATTAAGATACTAGATGGTAAAATGAGAAACATATTAAGTGCTCATGAGCTTCTAACTGGTAAGTCTATTGCTAAAACTGATATTGAGAAAATTGATAATGTAATGGAGCTATTCAAGAATATATCAGGACAGACAAAAGAGGGAGTTAGTGCCGATATTACTAAAGCTACTTATGATAAAGCTATGGATCTTTTAGGTTCAGCTTTGCCAGAGGTCGCTGACGATATCGAAAAAGTGATAAAGCCAGCTGTTAATGAAATGTTTATGGTTCGATATCTTCATGGAATTGGGTTTGATCCTGCTTTAAAAGATACCATAGCCGTTCAGAAAGTTTTAGGGTCTGGTGCTAAGTTAGCAACTCAGGCAGCTAATTTATCCGCACAAGTTCTAGATGCTGCTAAAAAGGGAGTGTCAGGTCCAATAGTAGGATTACCTACTAGCTTTGCTCTAAGACCTACCGTAGCCACTTTAAGGACTATAAAGAATATGGTAGATTCTCAAAAAGGACCTATTCCAAAAATAATATCAGAACAATTACAGACAGCTTTAAATTCTCAAGATGAAGGTAGAAGAATAGCTATATTGAATACTTTAATGTCCTATGATTACTTCAGAAATATGGTGAAAGATATAAATGTAGAAGAATAGAGAAGAGGTGTGTTGTGGAAGATAAAGATAGGTTACTTAGAATAGAAGAAAAACTAGATACTATATCTGAGAAATTACATGATAACAATGTAATATTAGCAGAGAATACTCAGTCTTTAATACTCCACGAAAAGAGAACTGATTTAGCAGAGAAAAAAGTTTACCTATTAGAGCAAAAATTAGATAAGCAAATAGAAAGAGAAGCCTCTGCGTTAAAAGAAATACAAGATCACGTTAATTTAGTTAACTTTATATTTAAGTACGGAATACCAGCCATAGGCGCAATTTTATTATTTCTAGTCCAATTTGGAATTATTAAACTTTAAGAGCAACATTTTCCCATAATTAGTCTGAGCTAGTTTTTTATCAGCTTCTGTTTTAGGATTTAGACACCTATTGTAATCTTCCCACATCTCAATAAGCAAGTCTTGCTCCAATAGCTCATAATCCCCATCGTACTCATCCATTATAAAATCGCTAAGCTTATTTGCAGAATGTTCTGAATCAGTCATATTATCGATTAACTCATTAATATTATCAGCTCTTACGGTTTGACCTCTAGCATTGGATATAGTTAATCCACATCTATTTCTAGTATTATTTCGAGTATAACATTCTCTTCTTTCTTCTTGTGTTTTATGGAAATTCTCCGAGCTATACTCCCCAGTTTCATCTTTTTTAAAAGCCCCACTAACGTACTCCCCCATAAATTTATTCATATACTGAAGATCAGAATCTTCAAGCTTCTTGAGATAGTCCATATCTAAAACTTCAAATCTAGTTTTAGCATTAAGCCTAGGGTTTAGAGCTGGATATTTTTCTAAATCTCTTTTCTTTTTCCGACTTTCTTTTTTCTTTGACATAATCACCTATTAATTTTTCTAAAGTTAAACTACACTTACTCTTATCTAAGAATATTCTTTTTGTATTTTTATTATTTAGTTTTAAGAAGTCTATAAAGATATCACAATTGACTGGATCTATTGACCAGTTTTTATAGTGGAAATATATGTGATCGGTGTATACTGGATCTATTCCATCAAATATAGAATGTTGTTGTTGATAATACCAGACATCATGCAGGTCGTTATCTGAATCTAATTCTTTCTTAGCTAGTTCGATTAATTCTTCATCGGTTAACGCCATACGAAATTAATCCTGTAATTAAAGCCCCGGAAATAAAATATAAAGCCTGTCTCCAAAACATAGAGTTCTCAGTTTGAACTTCTCTATCTACTACATCTCTAACTTTTTCTTGATGGATTTGCAATCTCGCAGTCAAAATGTCTATCTCTTTATCACTAAGTTCATTTAGCTTTGTTAAGGTATCTATCTTTTTTTGAGAAATTTGCATATCCATCCGTATAGATTTTTCTAATTCTTTTGTAAATAAAACTCCATCGAAGGGAACTTGCTCCCCTTTTTTTACAACTTTTACGTCCTGAGCAAAACATACCTGAGTTAGTAATAGAGTTGTAAGTAGTAATTTCATTTACTTCCTTTTTTATTCTTCCAAAAATCTTCTATTTGACTATCCGATAAGTCCGAAGAATCTGCAGTAATCTTGTTTAAAGATTTCTTTAGCTCATTTTTTTCTTTCTTGATAACGTCTTGCTTTGTTTCTAGAGCAACGTCTTCAATCTCCAAATCTTTGAGCTTATTTTGATTTCTTAGTTTTTTGTTGACATTAAGGAGGATCAGAATTGATCCCCCCATAATGGCGATTATACCAACTATAACGTCCATGTTATAACTCTAGCTTTTTAATAGTGTTCATAAAATCTCTAAACTGATCAGGATCTCCTCTTGATACTTTAAGTACTTCTGTAATCAGTGGACAATTTGAAAATTCTGCAGTAATAACTCCAAAGAATGTATTAAATGTTTTCTCCGTACTTCCATTTAAACTTTCATCACATTTCAAAGACACCACTTCATCAGCGAATCCATCCTTAATTGAATTACTACCAACTCCCCAATATTCATCCCTGATTAGTTCCATGTAAGTTTTTTTAGTATACTTACCGTTAGTTCTAGAAATTACTTGTTCGTCCATTTTTTCTAGAAGATCTGTAATGTGTTTAAATCTTGAATTCACTTGTTGAGGGATATCTCCTTGAAATCCTCCACTAGCTCTATGGGACATAATAGTTCCATATCTAGTAATGTATCTTTTCTTACTGTTTTGAAGAATGTGGAATCCCATACTAGCAGCAAATATAGCGACAGAATGAACTGGTCTTCTCAGAGAATTAGCATACTCAATTAAATTTAATCCATGTGCAACACTTCCTCCGGGTGTATCGAGCACTAGATAAATAGGATCAGAATCTTTTCCTTTTTTATCTAACTGATTAAGTTGTTGCATTACATCTGAAACCGTATTTGGCATTACAGGTCCTCTAAGAATTGCCGTATTATTTTCAGTCAATACAATTTCTTTTGAAGAAGCTAGTGTGGGAATACACAGCAGAGTTAGGATCAAGGTACTAAACAAAAATTTCACGAATTCTCCTTATGGGATTACTTCCCTGTTATTAAAATTGGTGAACAACTCTTTGTCGTACCAATTAGTATTTATATTATAACATCTTACTATTGGATCTATGTAAGGATACATAATGCTGTCTGGACAAACGGAAATATATTTCGAATCTCTATCCTCAACATGCTCTCTTTTTAGAGTACAATGCCCCCATTCATGATATAGTAATAGTTTTCTAGATAGATGATCCAAGGTGTCCCATTTTCTTCTAGAAACTTTAATAGTATTAAATTTAGGCATACAGTAAGCTAGAATGTTATCTGATATATCTGGAAGAAAAGTGGTTGTCATATTTTGAAAATTAGGAGTTACATCATATTTAGCGGCATCCTTTTTAAACTCTTCAAAAAAAGGTAAGAACTGCTCGTCTATGAGAAGAGGGCTATTTTTGTTAATATTAAACTGAATTAGTAAAGTAGCTCCAGTAGTAAATAATATTACTACCATAATAAAAGTGTCAACTATCTTATCAAAGAGATTATTCATTCTTGTTAACCTTCTCCTTGAAATATTGTAACACAGCTTTTTCTTTTTTCAAACGTCTTCTGTCGGAATTTTCTTTGTCGGTCTTTATTTGATGGCAATCTTTACATATAGCCTGAAGTCCACTTTCCTCGCAGAATAATCTATTTATCAGATCATCCCAGTTAGTGAAGCCTGTAACAGGTACAACTGGTTCAATGTGGTCTACCTTTATTTCCTTTGGTCCTACTATTTTAGAGCATATCGAACATTGATACATGCCTCTAGCTATTCTAGCCTTATCCTGTACATTCTTAGACGGTTGCCAAAACCTAGAAAATCTCCTAAGATGAGAAGTCAAAACACTTCTAAACCTCTTATCTAGAGTGGATAGTATTGGAGCCTTATCTTTCTTTTTCTTCACTTCTTATAACCTTGCGTGTTTTGCAAGAAGTACACAGTATAATTCTTCCCACATTAGCTACATGGAAATCCTTAATACAAGCTTCGCCACATTTCTCGCACTTATTAGTTTTCTTTATCTGTTCTAAGTTAGATCCTTTTTTTACCCCTTCAATTATGCTCTCTACAGATATGTTATCTGTGTTGTTCTTAAGGTAAGAGCTAGTCTTCTTAAAGGCTTCTTGTAGAGTCTGAAGCTCCATTTTAAGTCTCTGATTATCACTTTTTAATCTTCTATTTGCAGCTTTTAACTCCTTAATAGCCTGTTCATTTTGGTGTTCGTCATCTGAGTTCTTATCTCTTTTTCTGCCCATTGCTAACCTTTAGTTAGAATATTTAAAGACAATACCTTCTGGAGTTACCATGTTCCCATCTATAAGTATATCATGAAAAAACATCACCCTATCTATATTTTTAAAACTAATTACCTGAGGAGTTAAGTCTTTATTTATCTCGATAACATCCCATAATTCCAATTGCTTAAACCCTGTCTTTGTTTTTATTTTCATTCTATTTGGGACGTAAAAGTTAAATCCGTTAGACAGTCTACAAAAAGTAGGGTAGCATGAAATTGTAATTATGTTTTTAATAGGATAGAATTGTCCACATTCGCAAAGCACCCTGTCTCCAATCTTAAGATCCTTTAATTTTTTAATCGTCTTATCTTCTAAAGTTAGATAAAAATTCATGATGTTTAACACTGTACCATGTACATATACTAGATTGTAAGCCGTATGCAGTATTATCATTATATATTACAACGTCATAATCAGATTCCTTACCTAGTTGATTCTCGCTAATATGAGTGCTACTAGAATCGCAACCCGGTCTTTTGACTAAGACTAAGATGGCTCCAAGACTCTTTAAGTAATCTCTCTCATTTTGGAATCTAGCATCGGTAATAACTATGGGAGTATTGCCATTGCTTATACTATTTTTAACATAAGCCAACCATATATCATCTTGAATATAAGTTCTACAAAGGTCAGTTCCAATTGTTTGTAGCATGTCTCGAATACTTGTAAGAATTTTACCATAAAAATTCTTACATACTTCCAGCGTAGTTTTTTCTAAGTCGAAGGAAAACCCATCATTGAATATAGTCTCCAACAAGTCTACAATATTTGTATTAGTTATAGAGATGGGAGTATCAAAGGAAACTTCTTTCAGCATGGGATTGTCCATATCTTGACGAGGTACTCCGAAAACATGGGAGCAAATATCTTTTAGCTTATCTGCTAAACCTATTCTTTTGAATCCATATGAGCGAATAAGTCCTTCAGCAGCCGTATCCTTCCCCGCAAACTTAACTCCAGAAAAAGCTATGATCATTATCACCTCAAGAAAAAGTTAAGAACTTGATCTACTAATAAATCCATCTCAGGTCCATGTTCTCCATATATCTCTGCCGCTACTTCTTCCATTTGCTCAGCATCCAAACTAGAAGAGTTTATACTACAAGAAGCCACATAAGCATGGAATAGTTCATGTCGTACATACTCTGGAGCTAAAGTATTTATATTAAAGAACACTTCTCTATCTTTAGTATAAGTAATAGCATGGCTATCTTTTCCATGTTTGCGAACATAGGAAGATGCTGATTGAGCATAGAACTTCCATTCTAATCCTTTAATTTTAACCGAGAACACTTTGGCTTTAGCCATAACTATTCCTTGGATCTATACGCTCGTAAAGCAGAAGATACCTTTTCGTTTTTAATAAACTCTGCTAATTGTAAAAATAATTCTTCTAAAGATAACACATCGTATTTATTATAAGTTTCCATGGATTTCCATGCTTTGAGATTACCTTTAATACATTCGTCCCAAAGCTTAAATCCTTTAAATTCAGAGTGATCTTGTTTTTTATATTTCTTGTTTAGCTTGTCCGTCATGTAAGCAAGCTTGTGAGAAGTAAATCCAAACTTCTTAGCCATCTTATAAGTGTCAATAGACACAAATTCACTAGGACATCCCATCTTGTGTTCGATAAATCTAGCGTTTAACTTAGGTAAATCAAATCTATCGGAGTTTTGTCCTATAATAATATCAGCTTCGTCCATTAACTTCCACAACGGCTTCAGTAATTGCTTGTCATCAATCAAAGCATCACCTTTTTTCTTGCGGTTATCACTATACATGACCTCCGACTCCGGTGAATTAGCCCATTTTGCTGACCATGATAGTACAGACCAGTCTTCTATTAGCATTTCCAATGGAATGTTCTGATCAAACGTACCCCATACCCACGCTTTTAGAGGTTTAGTCTCAATGTCTACGTACAAAACCTTAGGAACGTCCCTTTGTATATGCTTCGTGTACTTTTCAATCTTTCTTCTCATAGAATATTCAGTAACATCAGTGTCAAACTTTCTATTGAACAATCTAGTTATAGATACTCTACCTCTCCCTTTCTTAAAAAGAGATACGATGAATGTTATTTGAGCTGTCGTCAGTTCTTTTTTCATAAACACCTACTGAGTTAATTTTGTTGTCTTATTTATAGACTCTCTACAGAACATTAAATAGAAAGCTATGCTCATCATAACAACTCTTTCTAATGATTCTCTTTGTTCCATATCCATAGAAGGAATTTGTAATTCTTCCTGTATAATTTCAACAGTTCTCCCAACCCACTCGTCATCTAAGTCAACTACCCCTAAAGATCTTCCCGGATTATTCATTGTTATCCTTGAGGTATACAGCTTTCTTAGTACCATTAAATTTAGAAAGCTTAGGTTTACTTATCTTTAACTTATTAAAAGGCTTCTCTAATTGTATCTCCACCAAAGCCCCTTCTATAAAATCTTTCGAGTTTTCATCTGTAGTTACTCTACACCCTATAAGTATATCATACTCACTCGCATATCCAAATAAAGGATCTTTAGATTGAAGAATCCAAGAATCTCCATAACGTATAGCAGACTTATAATTTTGAGATTTTACATGTAGATTGTAAAGACCATATCTTAGATCGGCATCGAAGGACTTTTTATCCGGCTGATATACTCTCATATCTGGAGGATCAATGTTAGTTCTACCACGTTCTAGATAGATAAAATAAACTCCCCATTCAGCGAGCTTTCCGTAAAATATATCATTCCATATTTTTGTAATATCAGTTTGATTTCTGTTAAAGTATTCGTCTACATTTGTGTGTAATACTCTAGAAGAAAACACCTCACATATTCGAACAATGTCTCTATTTAGATAATACTCTTTAACGGTAAAAGGTTCCTGTTTCGTATTTTCTATGTTCATCTTCAGATTCCTCTCCTCCAAAATTTTTTTCATAAGTGATAGCACAAGAGCAGGAAATTCCTAAAAGAAACAAAATGATAAATGTTTTAAAGTTCACGTATCCTCCGGTATGAATTCTCGTTTCATTTCATAATCAAGATTACGTACGTAGTCTCTTACTTCTTCTTTACGAGACTCATGTACTTGTTTTACTAGAACATGCTCATCTATTTCTTTATTAGTAAGAGGTCTAAGATTAGGTTCCATAAACATCTCAACTAACTTCAAAATATCTTCGGCTTTTTCTTTTGGCGAATTAGAAAATGATAATTTAGCTTCAATATTTGCAAGCATTTGACTACGTTTAGCATACCTCATATTAACCTCTCCCTACATATTGTATCATTATCAAGGCAATTAGTAATAGAATAATATTCTTTATCATTCTTCATTCCAAACTTTGTGAAATTCTTTTCTGATTTGGTCAACTTTATCTTGACCTAAAACATTCATCGCTTGATGTACTGTATAGGTATTTAAAAATCCTTCACTACTATGCCACATCATTTTATGTTCCAAGAATTTTCTAACAATATCTTCTGCCTCTTCTTTACTCATCTTCCCATCCTTCCATTATGATTGTATCTTCATATGGTATTAATTCCAAGTCCCTTCTTATAACTGTTTTTGAATGAGTAGGTTTTAATAAATTCAATTGCTCAAGAATACTTATAACTTCTCCAGCATGTCGAGTCTCGTTATACCATGGAGCACCTGTATTGTACTTTGTAAGAACTGTTGTAAGTATTCTAATAGCTTCGCTTCGTTTCATTGTAACGTCCTTTCTGAAGTTGTAATTTCATTGAATTCTTGTGAAGTTTTAATTCTCTCTAAATCTAATTGCATGAATCTTTCAAATTCTAAGTCTCCAACCTTTTGTTCTAGTTTTATATTCTTGTAGATTAAAAAAATAGTAAGAATAAATAAAGTTACTATCAGGAATATCTCAAGCATTAATGTCCCTCTCTTAGATTACTAGCAATTTCCGGCTTGGCTATAAGTGGCATAGCTAGTAGGTTAGTTTGCTCCATGGCATATTGTACCACCTGCTTACCATCTTCACAAACCTCTTCCCTACAAGTAGCTACTAGCTGATCGTGAATCTGTAAACTAACCCAAGCATCTATATTATTCTCCATGAATTTCTTAGTCATAGCAATAGCAGCTCTATTCACAATAGATGTTGCGGCAGATTGGATTGGAAAGTTTAGAGCATTGTTGAGTAAATTGTTATACTCTTTTCTAATTAGTTTCAACTCATCCATAGGTACATTGGTCTTAATAGAGATCTTCTTTAGATTGCGAAAATCTAGGATACCATCTCCGAACTTCTGATAAATCTCTTTAGCTCTAGGGAGGTGGCGAACTCTACCGAACTTACTTGTAACTTTACCAGTAGTCTTTACTTCCTGTAAATATTTATCCATCTTAGCCTTAAGTCCGGGAAATGCTTTGAAGTAATTCTTGATAATGTCTGCCGCCTTCTCTTCAGATATGTCTAAACTTTTAGCAAGCTTAAACTCTTTCATTCCATATCGGATACCGAGAGCATAAGCCTTTGCGTTCTGTCTAACATTAGGATACTTCTTCTTTAGAAAGTTCGGAGCTTTCTTATCAGCCGAAGCATCTTTGATATCTTCTGCCATGATAGCTACTACTGAATACATATCTAGATTGTCAGTAAATATTCTTATTAGAGCTTCATCGCCCGCATCGTCAGCGAAGCAACGAGGTTCAAGAGATTCATAGTCATCGTCTATAAACTTATAACCTTTAGGAGCAATTACTAATTCACGAATAGAATCGTTGTATTTCTTTACTAGCTCATGCTCTACGCTATCTTCATCCTTTGGACGAGGTAGCTGTTGGAAGTCGCTAGAGTATCTTCCAGAAGTAGTACCATGTTGTTTGAACGTAGGATAGTAAATTCCGTTCTCATGGTTCTCAAGAAATCTTTCATAGTAACTGCTTCTAATCTTATTAAGCTTATTGTATACTCGTAACTTCTCAGCCCAAGGATGATCCTTAGAAATGCTTTCAACGAAATCCTCATTGAACTGAGGAGATCCTTTAGCTGTCTTTGTGAGTGGCTCTACTCCCATAAAGTTGAATACTAAATCGGCAAGCTGTGTCTTGGATTGAATGTTGATAAGATATTCTGTTTCGTTTTCTTTTTTATAAAGGTTAACTCTAATTTGCAATATCTCATAGTCCTTTAACCAACTAGCATTATTAGTTAATAGAAAGTTTTTATATCGAACATCTGGTAGATTAGATAAAGCTTCCACAGATTTTTTATTTATAGAGAATTTACCAGAGTCTGAAATAGGGAGATTAAGATTTGCTGTTCTGCAAAGTTCTTGAGCAAATGACCCTCTATTAGATACAGGTATATCTTCTAATTTAGAATTGATATAGGTACTCCAAACTGGATGAGTATATAAAGCCTCCACCACTTCTTGCTCATACTTTACAATATCTCCTGTAATATTATTATAAAGTTCTGTGAGTCGAGCTAGATCAATATGAACCCCTCTGTGCTCCATGCGTATAGTAACATACTTCTGCAGCGGCATTACTTCCTGATTATAGAAGAAATCATGTAGTCCTTCTTGCATCAATCGTTGTTCATTATAAAGAAATAAACGGAGAGTTAAGTCAACGTCAGCACAAGCATACTTGGATATAATAGCGAGGTCGCCTTTGTATATATCTTTCTGAGCGTTGATCCACTTACCACCGTTAGCTATTACAGATTCTTTTAACTCAAGCTGTTCCTGATTGGCAAAGTCTTGGGAGTCTAGTCCTAGTTCTCTTGCTTTGATAGTACAGACTTCTTTCAAAGCAAACGGTCCTTCCTCATTGAGAGTATGCTCCATTAATTGAGTGTCAGCATGAAGACTAGTCAGTAGGTTTACTTTAAAAAAGTTCGCAGTAATTCTAACATCAAAGGAAGCATTGTGCATTATCAGTTTCTTGGTTTTTAAAATATCCAATAGCTGCCGTTGCTTAATAGTATTGAAGGTTGGATGATCTTCAAGCTCTTGAGTTTTAGTATTCCATTGATACAGTGGAAGGTAGTAACCAAGCTTTACTGATCCTGTAAAAGAGAACCCAATTACTTCTTCTTTGCGAACATTGAGTCCAGTAGTCTCTGTATCATAAGCTACATACTCCACGCTATTGAGATGGTCTACTGCTTCTTGAAACTTTTCATCGGTATCAATGAGTACGTATCGTTTATCCATTATTCCTCTCATGGTATTCCATTAGCATCGCTTGTAGTTTATCATAAGCTTTAACGTATCGCTTAAACAATTCGTTGTTGGTCTGTGCGTCTTGATCCATGCAGAGTTCATCTGCTAAGTTGTCATGTAGTTCTTGTAGTCTACCTAATGTAATTTTAGTTCCGGTTGTAAGTTCTTCTACATCTAGAAGGCTTTTCATTTTAGCTCCATGTTGGTTCACGTTTATCGTTGTCCCATCTTTCGTTCAGGTACAACTTGTAAGCGATGCTTACATCTTGTTCAGTAGTGAAATCAATACCTCGCTCCTTGGATCTTGCACAGTTAGCAAACGGAGTCTGTCCTACATCAGGTAGCACTTTGTATTGATCTTTAATTTCGTTGAGAACTTTTACACATGCATGAGGTTTACCGTAAATTCTACGGTATTCATGACATAGCTCCATAGCGTGTTGCCAAAGCCATAGCCAGTTCTGTTGACTAGCTCTAGCCCAAATAGTGCAAGGATGATTGAGGTGTCCTGTCTTGTAAGGAGTCTTGACTCCATTGACATTGAGTGCGGTGCAAAGCATTTGAGTTGACTCAAGAGCCATCTTTACTTTACGCTTGTCATCTAAGTAGTGAGCTGATTTAATAGGACATTCTGATGTTACGAAGATATTCATGGTTGCCTCCTTGATATCTTTCATTAGTATATCAGAAAAATTATCGATCCCAAGTCTTATTACATTCAGGACAACGATAACCAATAACACGATCTTTTACTATAGAGTATAAAGCAGTGGCTCTACCCCAACGATTCTTCTCTTTATGCTCGCTCCATCCAGAGTAGTCCTTAGCATATTCAAGAGCTTCTTCCATCGTCTTACCTTCACTTAAAGGATAGTTGATTACTAAGTCTCCGTCTAAGTTCGCACTACAGAATGGACAGTGTCCGTGTATGTTACTCATCTTTTGGCTCCTGTTTTTCAAGATCTACTCCTGTACCTCTAACCGTATGCCAATCATCTGCTACAAGGTCAGCATCGCTCCAGAATCTCTGAGACAAGTCTCGCATAGCATAGTCTACATTTCTTTTCAAGTCTCGTATATACCATCCGTCTTTGTACTTGCGTCTGTTGAATGGGTATCCGGAATTGCGAGCTTCAAGGTAGGTCATTTTCTAGCTCCACTTCTTTTAATTTTTCTAGTGTTTCTTCTGCAACGTGTTCTGTATAATAACGACCTCCAGCTATAAATTCCATCCCATCTTGCAGAATCTTTCTTTTGTTGCTTTCATGTTCCAAAGCTTCACGTAGCTTTTTGTTTTCAGCTTGGAGTCTGTTTACTTCCTCGGCTTCTGATCTGGCGGCTTCTTGCCATTCTTTGTTTTCAGCTTGTAGTTTGTGATTGTACTGACTTGTCCGAGTCATGGCATCCATGAGATTTGAGTACTCTTCACGCTTATACTCACAAGCGGCTTGCCAAGCATCATGTATATCTAAACGAGTTGAAGTACTATTTCTCCATTCATTAAAAGCATCTAAGTCTTTATCATTCATAATACCCCCATAGTAGCAACCAATGTCGCCATGTGAATAGCCTGATCTAATCCTATCACAACAAAGAAGTTATGTACATCCCCTTTCGCATACAACCTAGAAGTTATCCGAGAAGTGATAGCATCCACTACAAAGTGTACAGCTCCGTTGATGAGTGCGTATGAGAACGAGTTAGGATTCTGAGTGAGCAAGAACATAACTAAAGCTAACGCTGTAGTGTATGACATGATATGCAAGGAGAGTGCTTTGTAGCTTTTACTTTTATTCTGTGCCATCCAATTAGTCTGGCAAATGAAGTCGGCAATCCAGTGAGCTAGTATTATAATGTAGATCATAACTCTCCTATTAAAGAGGATTTAAAGGCTGTGAGATTGTTCCCCATTTATCTTCTCCGACTAGAGAAGCACCTACCGTTTATCTAGAATTAGCTCGCACCCGAACCATCGTAACGTCGGCAGAATCGAACTGCCCGGTCGCAAGCTAAACGGCTCCTATTTTACTTCTTCTAATTCTGGTAAATACTTAGCCTGTTCTTGCATAAGTTCGTAGTCAATATAATAATACAATAAGTCGTCATTAATTAGATAACAACCATGACTTTGTATATTAAGTTTAGATCGTACTCTCCGTTTACCCACAGCGTTATTATCAACATTCTTTACTACAATGTATTCTTCTTTAAGAAGCATGTCTTCTTTCGTGCTATGAAGTATATGCCTAGCACCAGCTAAGAACCCAGCACAAAACGATACCGCATCTGGCACTCCACCTTCGGTATCTTGTAGTTGTTGTTCTTTGAAAGCTTGTCTTGCTGCGTCTTTTATTCCTTTTAGATTCATAGTTCCTCCTAAATAAAATATAAATAAAATGATGGGGATGGAAGGATTCGAACCTTCAGGGAGTCCAGTGCTACGTATATCACCTTCAACCTCCGTTACCTGTTCCACTTTTCACTAACGCTTCTCAGATAACTATAGTCCGGCTTCAATCTGACCACGCTTCGTTATTATAGCACCCCTACAAAAAAAGCACAGCCCGCCACACTCACAACTTTGATTACTGTTCTAACCCACCAGCTAGTATCGACAGTAGGAGGTATGTGACACCGAACAGCAATAGCATATAGCTATCACCAAGTAAGCTGTCTCTCCAGCTTGTCTACAGACAATCAAGGACAAGGATTTTAACCTTCGATTACACGGAAAGGGAATTCCACCCATGATGACCTTGATTATCTTACCGACTTGAG
>JACCDP010868895.1_pt1 | contig 72640 bp, 58 predicted proteins | sample 7445841 | NCBI WGS metagenome assembly JACCDP01 (sample SAMN15323441, study PRJNA562643) | freshwater metagenome | isolation source: river surface water | place: USA:Blue River Watershed | collected 2017-08-17 | reverse complement strand
TTGTGGTATATTTTGAGATATATTTTGCAACATATCATTTTTATTTTTTACATTAAGGAAATTTTTAGTCATTTCGATATTTTCAGGAGTTGCTTTTTCTTTTAATTTACCTAAAATACCGTTTTGCGGTATATTTTGAGATATATCATCGAGTGTTATTTTTTCATTTAATTTATTTAAAAGACTATTTTGTTGCGTATTTTGTTGAGAGTTGTCCTCAATTATAGACGATTTTACACCACTATTAATATTACTTGTTTCAACTGGTTGAATGATATTTGTTAAAGGTTGGTTTGGAGAGGAATTTATTTTTTGTTCTATCTGAGCCGGTTTTTCAAATACAGGTTTTTTAAAAACAATTGGTTTTTCGTATATTTTATTTTCAACAGGTTTTAAACTGCCATTTTCTTCTTTAGTTTCTAGTGTTTCTTCAGATGTTCGGTCTTGTTTTTTTTTATAATTGTCAGTACTATTTGTTTTATTTTGCAATGAATTTTTTATTTCTGTCGTTATTAATTCTGTTAAACGACCATATATATCTTTGTTTAAATCTTCATTTGGGTCATTTATTTTTCTTTTGTATTCTTCAAATGTTTCTTTAAATAAATTGTCTATATTATATTCTAAATCCAATTTTATTTTTTCATCATTTAATGTTTGATTAAACTTATCAGTTATTATTTTAGCATATTCATCACTATTATTTGAAAATAGTTTTCTCACTTCATCACATACAACTTTTGCGATATTTTCCACAATTTGATTTTTTGCATAATTTATCGTTGCATTCATTCACTTATATCATATTACGATAAAAAATTGAATCGTTTAATTTTCAAAATAGATTTATTGAATAATATTAAATTTCATTTAAAAGATTTAAAAGATTAATATGACAACATTATTATCAAATACGAAAACAATTAAAATTAAAAAAACAATAAAAGATGCAAATTTAAATCAAAAAAACCTAAATGACAACATCCCTTTACAAAATAATGACAATTTTTTGAAAGGAAACGAAGATATCATTAAGAATGAAACTGAAACCTTAATTGACCGTGAATTCCAAAAAATAGAAACTCAAAAAACAGAAAACACAAAAACAAAAAAAAACAAAAAAATAATAAATAAATACGATAAAGTTAAAATGTGGGAATTATTTGATGATATAAATAAAAACGAAAAAAATGAGAAAAATGAAATTGAATGTATTTATCACGATGAAACATTTGACAGAGAAACGTGCAGTTCTTGTGGTTCAATATTAATTATGAGCGAAGAAGGATTTTTCAATTGTACAAACCCAAAATGTGGTGTTATATATAAAAATGTTTTAGATTATTCTCCTGAATGGAGAAATTATGGAAATGATACAAAGACCACTAATGACCCAACCAGATGTGGAAATCCGATTAATCCTTTGCTTGTAGAGTCTTCTTTTGGTTGTAAAGTTTTATGTTCGAATAAATCTTCTTATGAAATGAGAAAAATCCGAAAATGGACAGAATGGCAATCTATGCCTCATAAAGAAAAATCTTTATACGATGAATTTCAATTTATTTCAACAATGGCACAAAATTCAGGAATACCTAAAATTTTCATTGATTATGCAATGATTATTCATAAAGATATTTCTGAACAAAAAATGTTTCGTGGAATGAACCGCGATGGAATAAAATCTGCATCAATTTATTTATCCTGCAGATTAAATGGTTGTCCTAGAACTGCGCACGAAATAGCGGAAATGTTTTATTTGGATAAAACAAGTGCGACAAACGGTTGTTCTATGGCAGTAAATATATTACATAATATTGAAAGAAAATATGCACCTTCAGAACAAAATGAATTATGTTCTACAAAACCTAGCGATTTTATTGAGAGATATTGCAGTAAATTAAATATAAATCAAGAATTAACAATGCTCTCAAAATTTATTACAAAAAAAATTGAGAATAATGATATAATAAATGATAATACACCCCATTCTATTTCTGCAGGTGTTATTTACTTTATATCTCAAAATTGCAATTTAAATATTACAAAAACAAATATAAAAAACGTTAGTGGCGTTAGTGAAGTAACTATAAATAAATGTTATAAAAAATTAGAAATTATAAGAGATAATTTAATACCTTCAAAAATTATTGAAAAATACAATATTTCGTAAAATATAAATATAAATGTAATGAATGTTTAATAAATTAACAAACAAAAAATGTTTTTACACCTTTGGACATTTAAAACGCCGACCTTATTATTATATTAAATTGTATTAAATATAATAAGTTATAGAATTATCATGTCAAATCGTGATGCTACTAAAAAAGCAAGAGGTTTTAGTTATCAAAGACAATATGGTATATATTTATTTTTTAATTCAATCAATAGTGTCGTAAATGAAATTATTGAAGAAGGAAGTTTAGATGGTTCAACTTATGAAGATATTACTATAAAAAATAATAATAATGAATATATCACTTATCAAATTAAATATCACACAGGACAAATGCGCTTCAATCGTTCTAATAACGATTTATTCAAAACGATTAAAAATGAAAATAATTTACAAACAAATGTAAAAAAAATATATTTTATCGTATCAAAAAATGGATATACTTTTGATAAGTTTTTAAGTAATTGGAAAAATAAAAAACTATCAAGTGAAGAAATTTACAATTCTATTATTAATTTGAAGGGATGCAATACTAAAAAAGTAAAAATATATAAAGAATGTAAAACATTTTTAGAAAACAATCCTAACGATAAAATAAATTATATAGATAAAATAATAATAGAAGAAGGATTTACTTATAATGAATTAATTATAAAAATTAATGAAATTATTAAAAATATATTTAATCTAAATGACGAGATATTAATATTTTACATAAGATATTATGTGTTTGATTTATTTGATAAAAATTGGTTTAGCGGTAATGTGCCATTAAAAATTAATGATATATATTATGAACTAAAAATGAAATTTAATACTATATCAAGCAGTTCTGAAAATATAGAACTATTTAATTATACATTTAATCATATAATAGATAAAATTAAAAAATATATTATATTGACAAATGAACCTATTGACACAAATAATATACTAAATTTATACCAAGAATTAAATAATTTTATTAATCAACTTCACAAAAAATTTGAAACAAAACATTATTTATGTTTTTTGATGTTATTACACAAGATTAATAAAAAGCAAGAAAATAAAGAAATAATTCAATTATATAATACTACTATAAAATACTTATGTAGGTCTTTAATTAAAAACATAAAGACAGATAGCAATACAACTGATGAAAAGATTGATAAAATTATATCTTCAATATCATATTATCATAAACACAACATAAATAAATTAATTTCTTTATCAAAATCAGAATTTAGATATGTTTTATCAAATGAAGATTTATCATATATAAATAATATTATTAACACTACTTAATATATTGTTTATTTTTATTTTTTCTTGTTTTATTTTTTACATATACATAATTTCTATTATAAGCACCCTTAAATATATTTTCATATTTTTTTTTTGGAATATTTCTTATCACATTTGAAATATTTTGTTTTATCTCGCTATGTGTTAAACCTTCTACTTTTCTTAATCTCGCTTTCATCATACTAAAATAATTTTCAATTGAATTTGTAAAATGCTGATATGGAACAGCATAAAGCAGTTTATTATTTTTATTTACCAATTCTTTAATTTTATCATTTCTATGACTACTTGCATTATCTAAAATAATTAATTTATTTTTGTATTTATTTGTTATATGTGTTTCTAAAAATTCATATAATCTGTCAGCATTAATTCCACTTTTTTCATATAAATCCCAACCTAAAACTCCTTTGGTTGAAATTGCAAATATTCCTGTATATTTTTTGAATACTTCTTGTGATTGCGTTTTTATTACACATCTCTTTCCTTTTTCACTATAACAATGATGTCTTTTTTCTAATGATTTTATACTTGTTTCATCAATACAAATAATATCATCAACATTATATTTTTTAATTTCATCATAAAAATCTTTAATTTTACTATTGATATTTATTTCTTTACCAAATCTTTTAACTGGTTCGTGTCTAAATCTTGTCATTTTTAGAGTTATATTATTGTCATTAACTACACGATTTAAATGTCTTCTTGTAATATCAAAATTAGGATATTTGTGTTGAACTTTTGCTAATAAATCTTCCATTGTAATTGTTTTGTCTTTTTTTATTTCATCAAGTATAAACTTAACTTCATTTTGTTTAATTTTATATGCTATTGGTTGTCTATTATGTCTTTTAACTGCACCTTCTTCATCATAATTTTCAACCCAACGCATTAAACTTCTTGCACTACACTTAAATATTTTACATACTTGTTCTTGTGAAACATCTTCGGTTAAATAATATTCAACAGCAGACATTTTGAAATCTTCGCTCTTATGTTTAGGCATATATATTATTTAATTATTTATAAAAAAATTGAATTGCTTTTTATAAATAAAATACTTATTATATTACAATATAGAGAAATGCCTTCAAAAGGCTCAGGTTGTTCAGTTAGCGGAAAAAAATATGAATTGGAAGTTTATAATGTTGTAAAAAAATGTAAATTAAATAATAACGATTTTAATACACAAAAAGAAGATGAACTTGGTGGTTGTAATTCAAAAAATGATATTGAATGTATTATGGATAATGTTGTTATTCCAATTGAAATAAAAAAATCAAAAACTCCCGATTGGATGCAATGTTCAATAAAATATGATTGCGAAAGTAAAAAATGGATAGGAAGTTCTAAAAATAAAATACCAGAAAAATCTAAAAATATATTTGAAGAATTGATATCAAATTCTATTTTATTTAACGGAAAAATACCACCATTTATGCTAAAAGATATAACACACGAAGAATGGATACAAGTTAAAAAAGATACAACTGATTATAATGATACATATTTAGAATGTCCAAATGATACAATTAAAAAATTATATAGAGAAAAAGGTTGTTTTTATATACAAATTTCTGATAAAGGACTATATCATTTAGAAAATGATATATGTAATTTTGATGTTCCTGAATTTATATGTGAGCAACAATTAAGAATAAGAACTAAAATACATACAACAAAAAATACAAAGGGATTTTGTAAATTATCAGTAACAATTTCTTGTCAACCAAAAAATATAAAAAATTTGGTAAAAAGCAATTATAGTTTAGATAATAGTTCAAAATTACCCATTAATTTATTGTATAGTGATTAATTTTGAACTTATTTTGATAATATAATAATTTCTGATGAAGCCTTTGATTTATTCATCCCATAACTCCAATTTACTTCTATAATTAAATAATCTTTGTATAAATTTTTTATATAATCACAATTATTATATGTAATTAGCCAATTTTTTTTTGTTTTTATCAAGTCATATAATAAATTATGATTAAAATTTTCGTGCATATCACCATTATTGCCATATAATTTAGATTGTTTTTCTAAGTAATATGGAGGGTCCAGAAATATTAGGGTTTTTTCGTTTGTAAAACTATTAATAAAATATTCAAAATCAAAGTTATATACATCTATATTTGTAAAATCTAATAATTTAATTTTATTTATTGATGAAGGTGTATATCTCTTTAAATTTGCCTCTTCTGAAAACCCACCTGATAAAGTTGCACCACTAAAAGAACATCTATTTATTATAAAATATTGTAATGATTGTTGTAGCATATTATTATTTAAGTCCATTATTGTATTTCTATAATTCTTAAATTGTTCTTTTGAAACAGATGTTATTTTATTTAATTCATCACATAATATATCTTTATTTGTTTTTATTTGTTTCCAAAAATTATATAAAGGTGTGAATTTATCATTTACTATCAATTTGTGATTATATTTATTTTGAAAATAAAATTCAAATGAACCTCCGCCAAAGAATGGCGAACATAATGTATCAAATTGTGTTATGTCAAAATGTTCGTTAATTACATCGTCTATTATTTTACACGCACGAGTTTTTCCACCAGGATATCGTAATGGTGAAATATTATTAAGTATATTTTCTTTAATTATAGTTTCTTGAATAGGTTTGCTTTCAGAACTATTTTTATTAATTAAAATAATTAATTTTGATTTATTTTTGGACTTACACTTTGTAATTCCAAGTTCTTCACACTTTACTAAAAGTTCTGTTTTTGATAATTTGGTTAAATCCATTTCGTTAATATTACACGATGGATGTATTACTACTTATATCAGTAATATTATTTAAATCAATTTTTTTATTATCCAATAAAAAACTCATTTATATATTTACTAAATATTTTATTATTAAATTAATTAACAAATTAAATATTTATATTTTGACTATCATTAAATTTTAATTGATGTTTGTTTGTATTTAAATGAGTATCCATCATAGATTTTACAAATACACCAAAATCACAACATTCACAATAATATATAAATTTTTCTTTTCGTTCTTCTTTTGTTGAATGATTATTAAGAATATGGTTTAAATAATTGTTCTTATTATAATTCTCAAAATTGCACTTATTACACTTATAAAGTGTTTTATCACATCTTTCTTTTCTTTTTCCTGTTTTATGTAATGTAGTTTCTAAATGTTGTTTATAACAAGAAGCAATATCAGTTCTATAATTACACTTTTCACAATAAAATTTGCTTTCCATATTATTTTATATATAATTAATATTTAAATATATTTAGTAAAATCAAAATTATTCAATTTTTTAATTAAATATTTTTTTCGTAAAATTATTTAAAAATAAAATATTTAGTAAATATATAAATGGGAAAAAAGAAAAAGGAAGTTTTCCAAGATTTTAGGAATACTGAAAAATCTGCCTATAAAACCCTAAAAATTCCTTTGAAAACGATTTTACTTAATCGTGATACAATACAACCTGTTATAAATAACTTGGTTTTAGAAATTAATGATTTAGTGATACATACTTATCAATTTATTCGGTTATATGTTCTGTATTGTTATTCAAATAATAAACCCTTGCCTGAATTAAACGATACATTTATTTCTTATTGTATCAAGACATTAGGAACTCGTGATAATAGAGGTAAAAAATGTAAAGATACAGAACTTTTAGAAACATTAGAAGAATTTTACAAAACTGAATATCAATCCTTACTCAATCACGAAAAAACTAATTTGAAGAATACTACATTTTTATTACCTTATTTAGCAACACAAATTCATACCTCTTTATCTAATAATATTCAAGAGCATTTTATTCAACATTTCTTACGATTTATTAATAAAACTACAACTGACATTACAGAAGATAAAACAATATTATTTCAATTCAAAAAGAACCTTATGGAATTAACAGATACAGATGAATTATTTAATAACTGGAAAGACACACATTTACAAAACATTATTCCTGAAAATGTTAAAAAATCTGTTTATTATGATGTTAAGGTTAGACCATTTGAATATTTGAAAGGGATGATATATATGAATGATGTATTGGAAAAACAAGAAAATAAATTATTCCAACCCTTGCCATTACGAAATAATATTATACCAAAACACATCATTTTAGATACTGCTTGTATTATTAATTTATTTTGTCCTAACAAGGATAAAGAAGGTAATAAAATTAAGAAAGGAGAACTATTAAGTAATGTAAAAGATAATCAAAATGAAGTATGGAGTAATTTGTTAAATTTAAATCACAAAATATTAAAAAATAAATATTATCAATTTCATAACCAAATACAAACTGACGGAATAAGTTGTTGTTTATTATTTATTAGAAAAGATTTAAAAGATAAAAAATGGGGTGCAAAGGTTCCTGTATTGGAAGAACAAGATTTTTATAATATTGAGGATTTATCCAAAGAACAATTGGAAACACTAAAAGATAGAACCATTATTGGTTGCGACCCTGGAAAAAGAAGTTTGGTTTATATGATGGATAATAAAGGTAATAAACTACAATACACAGCACCACAAAGAAAACGAGAAAGTAAAGCAAAATGTAATCAACGAATTTTATTATATGAAAGAAAGAAAAATGGTGTTATTGAAAAAGAAACACAATTATCCTTTCAAAATAGTAAATCAGTTAATTATGATAAATTCAAAATGTATCTTGTTGAGAAAAACAAATTAAACAAAGAAACGATTGATTTTTACAAAAGAGATACTTGGAGAAAAATGAAATTTAGACAATATAGTTATGGTAAAAAAAGTATTGATACATTCTTAAATAAAATAAAGGAAACATTTGGAGAAAATTTATTAATTGGTTATGGAAATTGGAGTAGAGATACTCAAATGAAATTTTTTATGCCTACGATGAATAAAGGATTAAGAAAATTAATTCATAAAAAATATGATACAATAACCATAAATGAATGTAATACAAGTAAAAAATGTTGTGATTGTCATAAAGATTTAGAGTATTATAAAGATAAAGAAAATAAAAAAGTATTTCGTCTATTGGTTTGTTCTAACTGCGTGAGTTGCGAAAACAAAAAAATCGTATTTAGGACAAGAGATGCAAATTCCTCAATAAATATTTTGAAATTAACGAAATGTTGGATAGAGAAACAAACAAGACCAACAGAATTTCAAAATCAAATTTCGTCTTTCACTTCTTCAATAAAAAAAGAGAAGAAGAAAAAGTAAGACCATCAAAATTGATTTTACATTTTTGTATTTTTTTTAACGCAAAAATCGGCGTTTTAAATGTCCAAAGGTGTAAAATTATTTTTTTTGTTTGGAAATTAATGTTTTTATTATATATTAATGTCTGAAGAAAATATCAAAATTCAAATTGATGAATTTGAAAATAATAATCAGCAATTTGCTTTTGACCCTATAACTGAACTTGTGCTAGAACCAGTAGTAGAACCTGTGTCTGAACTTGTAGTAGAACCTGTGTCTGAACCAGTAGTAGAACCTGTGCCTGAACCAGTAGTAGAACCTGTGCCTGAACCAGTAGTAGAACCTGTAGTAGAACCTGTAGTAGAACCAGTAGTAGAACCTGTGCCTGAACCAGTAGTAGAACCTGTGCCTGAACCTGTAGTAGAACCAGTAGTAGAACCTGTGCCTGAACCAGTAGTAGAACCTGTGCCTGAACCTGTAGTAGAACCAGTAGTAGAACCTGTGCCTGAACCAAATAATATAATTCCAAAATTAATATTCATAGTTCCTTATCGAGATATTCAACTCCAATTGTTTTTTTTCAAAAAACATATGAAATATGTTTTAGAAGATTACAAACCAACTGATTACAAAATATTATACATTCATCAAACTGATAATAGAAGTTTCAATAGAGGAGGAATGAAAAATATCGGATTTTTAACAGTAAAAAATATGTATCCAAATGATTATCAAAATATAACTCTTATTTTCAATGATGTTGATTGTATGCCATTCAATAAAAACGATTTAAATTATGAAACACAAAAAGGAACTATCAAACATTTTTACGGATTTGTATTCGCATTAGGGGGTGTTGTTTCGATAAATGCATCAGATTTCGAAAAAATAAATGGATTTCCTAATTTTTGGGGTTGGGGGTATGAAGATAATCTTCTTCAAATTAGAGCAAAAAATAATGGAATACGGATCGACAGAAGTAAATTTTATCACATTATGGATAAAAATTTTATAAATTTTTCAAATGGACTTACTAGAAATGTAAATCGTTCAGAATTCGACAAATATATTCAAGATACAAAAGAAGGAATAAATACAATAAGCAATTTATCTTATAGTATTGATAAAGAAACCGATTTTGTTAACGTTTTAAGTTTTAACGTTGGTTCAGAAGAAAATATGAAATTTAAAGAAACTTTTGATATTAGGGATGAAGTTCCTTATAAAGACCATATACAAAAATATTATGGTCCAATATTTCAACCTAAAAGACAAAAAATGAAAATGAGATTTCTTTAATTTTATAAAACATATATTTCAAAAAATTTAAAAACAATTCCAATATGATTTTCATTTTCCCATATTCCTGATATTTTTACAACATAATTAGAATTTTTTTTTTCATTTGCGTTTTCATTTTTTTTTTCTTTGTGAATTTTTACATATCCCTTTTCTAATTGATTTTTTAGAGAATAAATCGGTTGTTTATTCGATTTATGGATGTTAGAATAATAATCTAAAATTTTTTTTTCTATTTTGACCAATTCATTTACGGTTTTGACATTCATATAATTTTCTGCATTGAATTTCAAATAACATTTACTTAAATTTTTATCAATTTTATTTGAATAAAAAGGTGTTATAATAAATATATCATTTGTCGTAATAATATTATCAGAATATATTATTTTTGTTATAATCCCTTCCATAAAAATATTTTTTTTTGTACAAGAAAAAAACACATTATATGTTTGAAATTGAAATATTTGTATAGCAACATTCATTATAATCCTTCAATTATAATTATCATATTTTTTATATGTTTTTATAGTATAAGAAAACAATAAAATAATGTGGTATATTTTTAAAAATAAAATTGTTAAAAATGAAAATTTAAAAACTTTAGAATGGAAAGGAAAAACATTTAATCAAATCAGTTCAAAATATATTTACAATTCTCCAAATAAAATTAATGTAAATGAAAGCATATCATATCTATTTAGACCAAATCCTTTAAAGATTTATAGGAAGGAAATAGCATCAACACAAAATAATAATAACTGTTATTCAAGAATATCTCTTAAAATTAGCGATTTTGAAAATCCAGGAATGACCATACAAAATTCGAATGTACAAAACCCTTATGGAATTACAAACATAATTGATATAAATTATGAGAATAACAAATGTGAGCATCCTAATGGTAATTGTCCATATTTTATATCTAATGATAATAATTCTGTTGTGCATTTTTTGTCTCCTGTTGAAAACTCATTAAGAAGAGTAAGAAGCAGTGGAATGATAAAAAAAAATAGCAAATATTTTACTAACTCTCATAATTATTTGGACAGTAGAACCAAAACATTTCAAAAAAATGAAAGTATTCATTTAATAAGCGGAAACCCATTAGTAAAACCTGGTTCTAGTTTATCTATAAATAATATTTATAAATCAAATGGACCTCAAAACTGTGCGAAACAACAAATTACTTATAAACCCAATAATAGCAAATTTGCAAAACAAGGGTCAGTTTCTTCTAGTGATTTGATTTTAAGAAAAAAAATAGACGCAATAAATACAGCAGCCAGTACATTATTGAATAACTTTGGAAGTCAAACTGCAAATGCAGAAAAATACAGTGTTTTAAATAACAAATATACTTTAAAAACTAGAACCGGGTTTGATACAAAAAATTGTTGTAAAAAAGGATTTTCCGAAATTTATTATTGACATTTTTGTAAAACAGAATAAAAAATATATTTTTATGACATTTATATATCTATAAATTGTAGATAAATGGAGCAAAAAAGTATAAAATGGAAAGGGGAAAAGACTTTCACCCAATTTTCTTCAAAAATAATGATGAACCCTGGTTTAAATTCATCTGATGGAAATAATAAAAATATATTTTTACCTAATCCATTAAAAATTCAAAGAAAAGAAATTGCAAATATAAATTTAAATGATAATTGCTTTTCAAAAACTTCGTTAAAAATAAAAGATTTTGAAATTCCAGGAGGCGTTTTGACAAACTCAAAAACATATCAAAATAATGGAATTAAAAATACGATTGAAATTAATAACGAAAATGACAGTTGTCATTATTTACCAGAAAATTGTATGGCTGCACAAATTACACCAATTCAAAAGGCATTAAATAGAGTGAGAAAAGGTCGTATTTTAAATAAAGATAAAGGATATAATGGATATTGTTCTTCTAGCGAACAATATTTAAACAGTCGTTCAAAAGCATTTGAACAAAATAATTATCATTATACGAGAACCGGAAATTCATTGGTTGGTTCTGGGACGAATTTATCGACACAAAACTTATATTCACCAAATGGTATAAATCGTTATAATAAATTCGTTTTTCCAAATAATGTTAAATTTCAATATATTTGGATAGACAATAACTTTGAATATTATGATGTTCCATTAAATGGAGGCAATTCTTATTATTTGGAAGATGTAAATAATATTTTAATTGAGACGATGATTAAAAATGGTCATTATATGATAAAAAAAAATACAAAATACAAAGAATTTTTATTAAATATATCTTATAATAATTGGTTTAATAAGGTCGAATTACAATTTTTTATTTATAATACTGCATTATATCCTCCTGATGATTTTATTCCGAAATGGAAACAAGAAAATGATAATATTGATTTTAATATGTTTAACGGAAAAATCCCTCAAATAATATTAGATGATGATATAATAATACGAAACGCATTTGGGTTTAATTCAGGAATATATCCTAACATAAACAATGGAAATGATATTTTTATATTAGGGGATTATATTTCTGGATTAAAACCAACCTATAATTCTATTTATTATAAACCAAATAATGTTAAATTTGCGAATCAAGGTTCTGTTTCTTCTGGTGATTTAACGACTAGAATAAAATATGACACTATAAATAAATATGGAGTTCTCCTCAAATCTTCAAATAATCCTACTAAAGACGTAATGGCGTATGGCGTTAATCAATATGGATATACAGATAAATATATAAAAGGGTTTCCATCTAATAAAAACTCGTTAAAAGATTGCATTCCTAATTGTCCTATCGAAATGAAAACTTATGTGGATGTTATTGGATATCCATATTCATCAATTATTTATGTAGTAAATAATGAACTAGTTATAAAAGCATTAAATGTGAACACAAAAACATATTTTTATTCAAATACAACTGATTTTTTAACTTTGCCTTATATTGATACAAATTCAGATAACAATGTTTTATTAGTATTAAAACCAGTTACTGTAAATATATTAATCGTAGATGGAGGAAATTGTTCTACAAATGATTTGGGAGGAAAGGGAGGTAGCGTCGGTATTTTTAAAAATTTTAATTTAAATATTGGAATTTACAAAATAACCGTAGGAAAAGGAAGCACGAGACAAAATACAGTGGGGTCAGTTTCGATTTATAATGAAAAATTCTATCAAATAATGAAATCATCTATAAATTCAATAAAGTTAAATACGATAGAACAAATTAATTTAACTACTGATTATGCAATGATAAATCAAGGAGAAAGTGAATATAATGATATTACTTATTTTACAGGTGGAATGAGTAATTTAAATGGTGTTATTCCTCAACAATACCCCGATGGAATTCAATGTGATTTTTTACCACCAATGACCGACTTAGGTTCAGTTTCTGTGTCTAATCCTTATTTTGGAGGAGGAGGAGGAAATGCTTTTTCGTATGAATTGAATGGTAATTCGGGAGGAGGTTGTGGAGGAAACTATTATTATTATTTGGGAGGTGGAGGAGGCGGAAATAGTATTAATGGTTATTTTTCTGATACTGGAGGAGGGGGTCCAAATGGTAGAGGAGGTGGCATTAATTCTGGAAATAGTATTAATAATAGTAGTGGAGGAGGAGGGAGTGGTGGAGCAGGAACTATTCCAGATAATACAGCAGGTGGAAATAATGGTGAAAATGGTAGTAGTGGAAATGGCGGAGGAAACGGTGGAGGAGGCGGAGGAGGATTTTCTGCAACTCATATTTCAAATTTTTACAAAGAAACAATTAATGGTAGTGGGGGAGGAGGAAACGCTGGTGCTGGGTCAGGTGGTTATTATTTGAATGTGCAAAATATTGATTATGACTATAAAGGAGGAAATGGTGATGAAAATGGAGGAAGAGGTTCAGATGGTATTCATAATGATGTTTTCGGATATTTTGGAGGAGGTTCTGGAGGAAATGGATTAGGTGGTGGTGGTGGTGGCGGTGGTGGAGATGGCGGGTCAGGAATAGTCATTGTGCAAATTATAAAATAATATATTATATATGTCCACTAATATTTCTGTTAATGGAGGGACCATCATTAATATTCGTAAAAATCCAGATGATAATAATATTATTGAATACAGTTTAAATGACACATCTGTTTGGAATACAATAAGTTTCCCTTGTTATATTACAAATACAAATACTAATTTAGGATATGTTAAAATATATTTTATTACTGAAATTAATATTACAAGTACAAGTCAATATTTCATTTGTAACTCAAATAACGTACAATTTGGTTCCGACAGTTTAAACCCAGATGGAACAAGACCAATTATAAACGTAAAAATAAATAATTATCCTGGGTTCATCGACAACAGTAATAATAATATGTATAGTAATATTTTGATATATAATTTATATGTGAATGGAATAGACAGTCATACCACTCATATTACAGAAACAAACGCAGGATGGATAACTAGAAATTATTTTAAAGGTTCAAATAATTATATAATAAATTGTTCTTCAAATGGAAATATAGGTATAAGTGGTGGAGGAATAGTAGGTGCAAATGCAGCAAGTTCTATTAATGGGTCTTTGTATATAATAGGTTGTTCAAGTTCGGGTACTATTGGAAATAGTGCAGGTGGTATTATTGGTATTAACGTCGCTAGTGGTACAAATGCTTTGGTGTCTGTCAATTCTTGCTGGAGTTCCGGTTCTATTTCCGGGACACTAGCTGGAGGTATAGTTGGAGAAAATTCTTATAATTGTCAAATAACCAATTGTTATTCAACTGGTGAAATTTCAGGTTCACAATCTGGTGGAATATGTGGTCAGAATACTGGCATTGTAAATTGCATAATTACAAATTGCTATTCAACCGGAGTAATTTCTGGTTTAAAATCGGGTGGAATATGTACGTCAAATACTTCATGTAATATTACAATATCGAATTGTTATACAACCGGAAATAATGCAGGTACTGATACAGGAGGAATTTTAGGTTATTTTACTGTAACAGGCACACGTATTATTCGAAATTGTTATGTAGTAGGAAGTAGTTTTACTACTGGACATGTTGTTTCAGGATATATTGGAGACGCAAATTATATATCTGTTGGTTTATTTACTATACAAAATTGTTATTCAGAAACATATCATAGTAGTGGCATATGGCATGATTTGAATGCGATTAAATGTTTAACCGGCATACCGTCTTCTTCACCTGGAGTTGGAAATTCTTGGGTTTCAATCGTAACAGACACCCCATACTATATTTTTAATATGGGATATACTCCTTATTCAAATAATATAATAAATAATAATAGTTTGGTAAGAACATATTCTTCTTCTTTTATATCAGGTGCATCTACAGATAATGCAATTAAATTTAATCTTTCTTATAAAAAATTAATAATAACTGGAGGAGACCCAAATTCATATGATTTTATAAACATTAATAATTACACTGGAACGATTACTACTACTAGATTAACCAGTGGTGGAGATTATACAATATACATAAGTAATAATAGTGATACTATACCGAACAGTTCATTGTATTTTACTACTTATTCACTTAATATTATTTCCACTCTTATTTTTTGTGTTGGAGGCACTATTATTAATATTCGTCAAAACGACAATAATTTAGAATACAGTTTAAATCAAGAAAATATTTGGAAAGTTATGACATTTTATTTTATTATTACAAATACTGATACTACAAAAGGGTTTGTAAAAATTGATTTTAATACGAATATAGATATTACAGACACAAACCAATATTTTATTTGTAATTCAAATAATATTCAATTCGGTTCCGAGAGTTTAAACCCCGATGGAACAAGACCAATTATAAACATAAAAATGTATGTTTATGATGGATTTATCGATAATAGCAGTGGTTATAGTAATATTTTAATATTTAATTTATTTATAAATGCAGTAAATAATGGAATTATTTATTTAACATCCGCGGGATGGATAGCTGGAAATAATTTTAAAGGTTCAAATAATTATATAATTAATTGTTCTTCGAACGGAAATATTATTAATGGTGGTGGAGTAATAGTCGGTGCAAATGCTGCTTCTGATGGCGGATCTTTATATATAATAGGTTGTTCGAGTTCGGGTAATATAGGGACTAATGCTAGTGGTATCGTTGGTAATGGTGCTGGAATTAATAATGGTCAAGTATATATAAATTCTTGTTGGAGTTCAGGTACTATAGGGTTTAATGCTGGTGGTATAATTGGCGGAAATTCAAGTAATTGTCAAATAATCAATTGTTATTCAACTGGAAATATATCAGGAGGATATACAGGAGGAATTATTGGTCCTAACTCTAATAATTGCACAATCCAAAATTGCTATTCAACCGGAGAAATTAAAGGATATCAAGCAGGTGGAATATGTGCTTATTTAAATTCAGATAATACAGTAAATATAGAAAATTGTTATACTACTGGAGTAATTTATAACCAAAATAACGCTGGGGGTATTTTAGGAACTTGTAGTATAAACAACCCTTCTGCAAATAAGCGTATAATTAAAAATTGTTATGTATCGGGAAGTATAAATACATCAAATAATAAAGGATATATTGTTGGAGGTCAAACAGATGGAGACAACGATACTACAACCGACCTATTCACTATAGAAAATTGTTATTCAGAAGCCTATAATAATACTTCTGGCTGGAATGATTCACACGCGAATACTGTATTATTAGGAACTCCTACCTCTTTACCTGGAGTTGGAGATTTTTGGGTCTCAATCGTGACAGACACCTCATACCGTATTTTTAATATGGGATATACACCTTACTCTTCTAAAATTATAGATAAAGATGAAAATAATGAATATTATTTGATAAAAACATATTCTTCTTCTGTTGTACAAGGTGAATTTTCGACTAATGCAATAATAAGTTCTCTTTCTTATCAAAAATTAAAAATAACTGATGGAAATTCAAATTCATATAATTCTATAAATATTGATATTAATAGCGGGAAAATAATTACGTCACCATCAACAATACCAGAAATTTATAATATATATATCAGTAATATTGGGTACAATAATTCGTTATATTTTACCACTTATTCACTCACTGTTGTTGCAAATATTTATATTGATGGAAACAACATTATTTATATTCGTAAAAATCCAGATGATAATAATATTATTGAATACAGTTTAAATGACACATCTGTTTGGAATACAATATATTTTCCTTGTAATATTACAAATACAAATACTAACTTAGGATACGTTAAAGTATATTTTACTACGGATATAAATATTACGGATATAACCCAATATTTTATTTGCAATTCAAATAAAATTCAATTCGGTTCCGACAGTTTAAAACCAGATGGAACAAGACCAATTATAAACGTAACAACAAATTATGGGGGTTTTATCGATAATAGCAGTGGTTATAGTAATATTTTAATATTTAATTTATCAGTAAATGCAAAAAATGGTGCGACTACTTATATTACATTAGACACAGCAGGATGGATAGCTAGAAATAATTTTAATGGTTCAAATAATTATATAATTAATTGTTCTTCGAACGGAGATATTAGTAATTATGGTGGAGGAATAGTCGGTGCAAATGCTGCTTCTTATGGCGGGTCTTTGTATATAATTGGTTGTTCGAGTTCTGGTAAAATTGGAAGATTTGGAGTTGATACTTTTGGAGGTGGTGGTATTGTTGGAGATAACGCTGGCTACAATATTAATTCAAATTACGGTGAGGTAATTATAAAATTTTGTCGGAGTTCGGGTCCTATCATCGGAGAAGGTGCTGGTGGTATAATCGGAAAAAATTCATATAAGTGTCAAATAACTGGTTGTTTTTCGAAAAATCCAATTTTTAAAAAATATACTGGTGGAATTGCTGGCAATAATTCGGGTATAGTATATTGCACAATTAAAAATTGCCATTCAATCGGAAGTATTTCAGGTGAAAATTCAGGTGGCATATGTGGGTTTTTAGACCAAGATAATACAATTACTATAGAAAATTGTTATACTACTGGAGAAATTTCTAATTACTATGACGCTGGGGGTATTTTGGGAAGTTGTAATATTTCTAACCCTTCTGCAAATAAGCGTATAATTAAAAATTGTTATGCAGCAGGACAAAGAAAATACTTATCATACGCAAAAGGATATATAGTTGGAGGTCAACCCAATGGAGGCACCGATTATACAAATAATTTATTTACTATTATTAATTGTTATTCAGAAACGTACCATAATAAAAATGGATGGAATTACTCAAACGCAAATACAGTTTTATTAGGAACTCCTACATATCGACCTGGTATCGGAAGTTCGTGGGTTTCAATCGATAAAAACGTTCCATATTATATTTTTAATATGGGATATACACCTTACTCTAATAAAATTATAGATAAAGATGAAAATAATCAATATTATTTGATAAAAACATATTCTTCTTCTGTTATTCGAGGTGAATTTTCAACTGATGCAATAAGAAGTGGTCTTTCTTATAGAATATTACAAATAACTAATGGAAACTCAAATTCATATAATTCTATAAATATTGATATCAATAGCGGGAAAATAATTACTTCACCATCAACAATACCAGAAATTTATGATATATATATCGGTAATGAAGATGATATTGGATTTAATAATTCATTCTATTCTACCACTTATTCACTTACTGTTGTCGCAAATAATATTTTTATTGATGGAAACAACATTATTTATATTCGTCAAAATCAAAGTAGCATAGAATACAGCATAAACCCGTCAGACCTATATAGTTGGATAGTTATAACCTTTAGTTGTAGCATTACGAATACAAATACTGAGTTAGGGTTTGTTAAAGTATATTTTACTACGGAAATAAATATCACAGACATAAATCAATATTTTGTTTGCAATTCAGATAAAATTCAATTTGGTTCCGACAGTTTAAACCAAGACGGAACAATACCAACTATAAATGTAAATATAAATAATTATGGTGGATTTATTGATAATAATTTTGGTTATAATGATATTTTAATATTTAATTTATTAGTGAACGGGATAAATGGAGAAACTACTTATAGCACAGCAGAAACAGCAGGATGGATAGCTAGAAATAATTTTAAAGGTTCAAATAATTATATAATCAATTGTTTTTCAAATGGAAATATCAATACATATGGTGGAGGTATCGTAGGTGCAAATGCCGTTTCTAATGGTGGGTCTTTATATATAATTGGTTGTTCAAGTTCTGGTATAATCGGACATAGTGGAGGTGGTATTGTTGGGTTTAATGTCGGTTATGATAGTAATTCAAATTATGGTGTAGTATCTATTGAATCATGTTGGAGTTCAGGTTCTCTTACGGGAGATGATTCTGGTGGTATAGTTGGAAAAAATTCTTATAATTGTCAAATAACAAGTTGTTATTCAACCGGAAATATTTCAGGTTCGGGAGCAGGTGGAATTGTTGGCAGTAATTCAGGTGTAGTATCTTGCACAATTAAAAATTGCTATTCAATCGGAAATATTTCAGGTGAAAATTCAGGTGGAATATGTGGTCGTTTGGACCAAGATAATATAATTACTATAGAAAATTGTTATACTACTGGAGTAATTTATAACCAAAATAACGCTGGGGGTATTTCGGGATATTGGAGTATAAACACCCCTTCTGCAAATGAGCGTATAATTAAAAATTGTTATGTATCGGGAAGTATAAATACATCAAATAATAAAGGATATATTATTGGAGGTCAAACAGATGGAGACAACGATATTACGAACAACCTATTTACTATAGATAAATGTTATTCAGAAGCATATCACAATAATTATGAATGGAAAGACACGAACGCAAATAAGGTTTTATTAGAAACTCCTACCTCTTTACCTGGTTTTGGCAATTCTTGGGTTTTACTTAATCCAAATACTCCATATTATATTTTTAACATGGGCTATACACCTTATTCTAATAAAATTATAGATAAAAATGCAAATAATGAATATTATTTAATAAAAACATATTCTTCTTCTGTTATACAAGGTGATTTTTCTAATGCCGCAATTATTAGTTCTCTTTTTTATAAAAAATTTAAAATAACTAGTGGAAACATAAATTCATATAATTCTATAAATATCGATGTTAATAGCGGGGAAATAAATACTACACCATCGACGTTTCCAGTAATTTATAACATATATATGCATAATAATGGATATAATAATTCATTATATTTCAGCATTTATTCACTTACTGTAAATAGTTTGCCAAAAATCATATACACAAAAAATTTATTTACTGACAACTCATTAATATATTATAAACCACATACTCTCTCTTGTAGTGCCGGAACTGTAAAAAATTACAGAATAAAACAAAATAAAACTTAATTATATGTACTCATTTTAATTGAAAAAAATCATAATATATATATATATGTCCACTAATATTGCTGTTTCTGGAGGTAATATCATTAATATTCGTAAAAATCCATATAATGATAATATTGTTGAATATAGTTTAAATAACACAAATGTTTGGAATACAATAAGTTTTCCTTGTTATATTACAAATACAAATACTGACAATGGATTTGTTAAAGTATATTTTACTACGGAAATAAATATTACGAACACAACCCAATATTTTGTCTGCAATTCAAATAAAATTCAATTTGGTTCCGACAGTTTAAACCCAGATGGAACAATACCTACTATAAATGTAAAAATAAACGGTTATCTTGGGTTGATTGACAACAGTAATAATAATTACTACAGTAATATTTCGATATTTAATTTGTTTGCAAATGGAATAGATGGAACAAATATTTATACCACAGGGTCAAGCGCAGGATGGATTGCTAGAAGATATTTTAATGGTTCAAATAATTATATAATAAATTGTTCTTCAAATGGAAATATAGGTATCTATGGTGGAGGAATAGTCGGTGCAAATTCTGCCAATTCTACTAATGGGTCTTTATATATAATAGGTTGTTCGACTTCTGGTAGTATCGGAAATGGTGCAGGTGGTATTTCTGGCAATGGGGGAGGTAGCGGTACAAATGCTGTGATATCTATTAATTCTTGTTGGTGTTCAGGTTCTATTTCCGGAACATTTGCTGGGGGTATAGTTGGACAAACTTCTAGGTGTATAATAACCAATTGTTATTCAACTGGTGAAATTTCAGGTACAGACGCTGGTGGAATATGTGGTCAGTATGCTGTACGTTGCATAATAACAAATTGCTATTCAACCGGAAAAATTTCAGGTTTAAGAGCGGGTGGAATATGTAATTCAAATATTGCAAATGCTACAATTACAGTATCAAATTGTTATACAACTGGAAATAATACTGGTACTAATACAGGGGGTATTTTAGGGTATACTACAGCAGTGGGCACGCGTGTTATTCAAAATTGTTATGTAGCAGGAAGTGGGTTTACTACGGGACATATTGTTTATGGGTATGTTGGAGACAATGATACTACAACCAGTGTATACAATATAGAAAAATGTTATTCAGAAGCTTTTCGTAGCGGAAATGGATGGAATGATTTAAATGCTTCAAATGCAAATAATGTTTTAACAGGGACACCTTCTTCTTCACCGGGAGTTGGAGATACGTGGGTTTCAACTAATTTAAATACTCCGTACCGTATTTTGAATATCGGATATACCCCATATTCAAATCAAATTATAAATAATAATAGTTTGATAAGGGCATATTCATCTTCTGTTTTACAAGGTCAATCTTCAACCACTGCAGTTATTAGTTATCTTTCTTATCAAAAATTAAAAATAACAGGAGGATACTCAAATTCATATGATTCTATTAATATAGATACTAACACCGGATTAATAAGTACATTATTATCCACATCCCCTGGAATTTATACTATATATGTGAGTAATACCGGATATAATAGTTCGTTATATTTTACCACTTATGAACTTACGGTAAATGGCACACCAAAAGTTATATATATGAAAAATTTATTTACTGATAATTCATTGGTATATTATAAATCACATAGTCTTTCTTGTGGAGGTGTTGGAACTGTAAAAAATTACAAAGCAAAATGTCATAAAACTTAATTTTTTTATTTTTTATATGCTTATTTTATTGGAATAAAATGGTATTAAATATTTAATAAAATATCATTAACCCTTTAACAATTTTACCCGTGGATATATGCTATTTTTTTAAATTTTTATAAAATAAAAAGTATTACCTTACTATAAATAATGTAAAATAGTTTATGTATCACAAATTATATTACATTAACGATATTTGGAACGTTAAATGGTCAAATAATTTATATGTTGTAAAATATTTGAAAACAAAAAGTTTAAAAATTAAAAGTTAAACAAAATATTTTCATTTCATAAAAACTAAAATAATTATAAAATTTTATACACATATAATATATATAAATGTCTTTATTATCTGACACAAAAATTGATAAAATTCTTCCTGAACAAAAAACGACAAATACTGGTGGTGAAAGTATAAAATATAATTCAGTGCATGCGGGTGCAAGACCAAAAATAATGAAAAAAAAAAAGTTTCATTCAAATAAAAATGCAAAAAAAACAACTAAAAAATCAAAATCAGAAAAAAACAAAAAAACAACTAAAAAATCAAAATCAGAAAAAAAAAGAAAAGGTTGGTTTTTTTAACAATTTAACGATTTTACCCGTGAATATCAGGGTAATTTTTAGTGTCTATAAAATATAATTTATTACTTTACTATAAATGATGTCAAATAATTTATACATTAGAAATTATTCGACGTTAATAAAATTTAAAACAAAAGACACAAATTTACAAAAACAAATTTTCGACATTTTGAATTAAACATTTACCAATTTTTGGTTTATTATTATTAATTTCTTCATCCTCATCACATTCATCATCCTCATTATTTTTATTATAGACATATATTTCGTTTTTTTTTCGGCAAACAAAATCGATTTCATTATTATTTTTTTTTTCAGTTTCATTATAATCGAGCGGGTCATATACCTTTTTCCAAATTGTGTCTGTATCCCAATCAACTGACATTCCAAAATATTGTTTGCTGTTAATTGTTCTTATCTTATAATTACATTTTTTATAAAACCGTTTTCTTTGTTTCCATTGGTTTTGGAACAATTCGTGTTTATCGATTAAATCGACAACAATCGGATTATCGTGTTTCATTCTTAATATTCTTCCAACAGATTGTGTAATATCAGTTTTTGGAGTAGACATAACAAGAATACTCAGCGTTTTAATATCCAATGCTTCTGCAGCCATAGCATAAGTCGCCAAAACAATTTGTTTTGTTTCTGTTTCTTTTAATGATTGTTCTTTCATTCCTCCAACATAAAAACCAATTGTCGTTATGTTTTTTTGTGTTATAACTGCATGAACATAATTGAGCAAATTCCTATTATGCGACAATAACATTATTTGTCCGTCTGGATTTTCTAATAATAAATCTCTTAAAACTTTTATAATAAAATCATTACGAGGACCATATTCGCATAATTTGCTTATCATTGTGCTATATTTAGGTTTTCCCATTACATCATATTCAGTTTTATTAAATTCTGGATCATTTGATATATATTCAATTCCGCGTACAGAAACACAATCATCATTTTTTCTGTCTTCTTTATATACTAGGTCACCGATAAACATATACAAAACTTTAGTCAATTTATCTTTTCTTTCAACTGTTGCAGAAATTCCTAACATATAGGGGGTAATTGTTTTAAATAATGTTTTTGAAAATTGTTCGCTTCCAATACGATGAACTTCATCAATAACAGTAAATCCAAATTGAGAATACAATTCTTGCGAAAAAGTTTTATCATACATAGTTTGTATCATACCTATAACAATATCTTTGTTTTCAACATTACAAATTGTTCCTTGGATTTTGCCTATTTTTGCGGAAGGCATAAATTCATTTATTCTTTCTATCCATTGGTTCATTAAAAATTCTTTATGAACGAGGATTAATGTTTTTTTTTTCAATATTGAAATTATTTTTAGTGCCATTATTGTTTTTCCCCTTCCACAAGGAACACTTATTATACCTCCCGAACCCATTATTGGTTGTTCTGTTGCATCATTACAGATTGGAATTTTAACGGATTTAACGAAAATATTAACGATTTTTTCTTGATAATCTCGCAATGGTTTTACAAAATCCAAATGAATGTCTATTCCAGTTTCAATTTCATTTTTAGGAGGAATTCCATAGCGGTTTATTCCATAAAATCTCGGTATGTATATTTTTTTATCATTTTCTCTATAAACAGGAAACCCTGTTAGTTCGTCTGTTTTTTTTATTCCGACCATCATCGTTTCGGGTTTCATAAATAGGTCTTTTTTTAAGAAATCTAATTCTTTTTCAGATAATACAGATTTTGGTATCGTATAACCTTTTTTTCCAATATAAGAATTTACAGATATGTATTTTTTATGTTCTTCATCCAAAAAATAAAGAGGTTTAACTTCGATTTTTATTTTTTGATTTTTAATATTATATTTTTCATTTCTGTTCATTCTTTTTTTCATAATGAGAATATTATTTAATATATATTTCTCAAATCAAATAATAATATCGTTATTTTTTTATATCCATTTGTATAAAATAATATTTTTGTGTTTTGTATATTTTACAAAAAAATAAATATGTTATTATTTCCATATCAACCAAAATTATTATGTAATTTTATCATATATGTCCGAATATTTAAAATCCACTTTTTCATTTTTAGAAATAATAACATTTTTTATTTTTTTAGTATATGTGATTTTTCCAATAAAAATGCCCTATATTTTAGCAGAAAAAATTAATTCAGTAATTGGTATGACTTTCGTATTGGCGATTGTAATATTTTTATTGATGTTTAGTCATCCAGCGGTTGGATTGTTGTCTATTATAGTTGCCATAATTTTAGTTCATCGTAGTTTAAAAATAGACAACAAAATTGATACAATTATTAGACATAATAAATCTGAAAATGAAAAAGATAAAGAAATGAAAAACTTTAATCCTCCTCAATATATGACATTTGAAGAAGAATTTATTGAACAAAATGCACCAATTTCAACTGATATCATACCATCTATTATTATGAATGGTTCATTTAAACCTGTCAATGAAAATATACACGGTGCTTCTTCTTTTTAACAATTTAACATTCTAATTTTTTATTATCAAATATTTTACAATATATAAATTATTTGACACTAGTTATAGTAAAGCAATACAATCTATTTTATAACCACGACAAAATTACCCCCATTATATTCACACGTAAAATCGTTAAAAAGTTAAATTCCATCTTCTGAAAATGATTTAGAAAAATTCTGGATGGATTGTAAAATATTTACAATTCCTTCCACATAAAACCGAAATTTAAATGGATGTTCTTCAAAATCATAATATGGAACATTATTATCATCAAATCCGAGTAATGTTCTAGAATTAATTATTTTGTTATATTGAACAATAACATAAGATAATAACCATATTAACCCCAGGTATATTCCTGATGTCATTTTATTATAAAATTCTTTTTTTTCTATATCACCCATATCACTTTTAAAAGTAAAAAATGAATACAAAATGAGAATAATAGAAGGAATTAATAAAATAAAAGAAAATAGCAATTCAATCGCTGTTATATTGTATATTCTTTCATTAATAACTTTAACATTAAAAAAACTTCTTACAACGACAAACTGATAAATAATCGGTAAAAAAAAATAAAAAATGCCAATTATAGATAGAAACAAAATAAAATGCATAGTCAATATGAACCATTGCATAAAAGTCGTATTGTCTTCTTTTAATGGAATTGTATAAGTTGCTATATCGGTTTTATCATTCACTTCAACATTGTCGCATTCCATCCATTGTTCAGTTGTTTTAATATGACTTCCTCTAAATCCTTCAGTTATAGTTTCAATCATTTTGTCATTTATATTTTTTTTTGCTACTATTTTTTCTACATTTTCTAATTTATTATCCTGTAAAAAAGAAAACAAATTATTTTTAGAAAAATTTGACAAATCGTTTTTTATTAAAATTGGAGAATTAAAACTAATAGAAATTAGTTCTTTGTTTTCTTGAAAAACAACTTCGTTGTCAATTTCTGGAAGAATAATATTTAAATCGATTTCAATATCTTTGAATTTGGAAATTTCAATCATTTCATCAATAATCGTTGATTGTCTAATATTTTCGTTTGTTTTTAAAGGAAAACATAAATATATTTTTTTGTTTTCATTTGTAGTTGGCAAATTTTCAATAACTAAAAGTCCGTCATATTTTTCATTTTGTTTTTTTCCAAAAATAAATAAGTTGGATGATATGTAATTTTTTGATATATAATTTTTTGAAAAAATTATATTTGGTTCATTCGGTTTTCCTTGAAATGAAAACTTTAAAAAATTAGTATCATTAATTTTTTTCGAAATAGTATTACTGTAATTATAAATTATATTTTTAAGATTTTTCATTTAACCTTTATAATTTATTCGCAGAAAACAATTGTCATTATAATATTGGTATGTAATTATAATTTTCATTTTCATAAATTGTTGCTTTAAAAGAACCTTCATTATATCCATCTACTTTTACTTGGTCGAAATTCGTTATTTCATCACATCCATATTCAGATGTGCAATTTTTTCCTTTATATTTGATTGGTAATTTCGTATTTAAATTTCCAGAATTGTTTATTGTATAATATTGCCATTTATCTCTTCCTATTAAATGTTTTTTTCCAATTAACGGTAATATCAATGGGTTTTCACTGTTTTTTTCTCCTCCATTTTTAGTTAAAATTCCAATTTGTGAATACGCATTGTTCGTTTCTCTCGTTTCAATATTTATCGGTATTCTATATTTAGGTTTAACAATATTTCTTGCAGATAATGAAATATGGTCAGAATTAAATATAAAACCGTCATTTTTTAAAGGAGGGATATAAGGGTCATTAAATATGTCATTTTTTGATATGTGGTCTGCTAAAGGAATATTTGGAGATAAAATAACAATATTTTCATTGTTTTTATTCGCAAAATTATTATTAAAACTTCTCAATAATGAATAAAAATTGAAATAAGAATAAATAACTATGAGCAATAACGTCACGAAAATAACAATAGTTCCAATAAAAAAATATCCTGAACAACATTTTTTCGAAACTTTCATAAAACAATAATATAAATTATAATTACATTATTGTTTTGTTGTTGTTAAATATATTGTTTTTTTTGCAAAATAAAAAATAATAGTTTATACTTTTAAAATTTAACATTGAATTTTGGAAATTCGCGTATTTCACAACTATAACATTTTGCGATCACATCTGAAGGATAATGTATTATATGAAAACCTGCTATTGAAAAAATCAGACAATCCAATTCACTCAAATATTCCCAAAATTTATCGACAAAGGGTCGTAAATCAAAGCCAAGTAATTGACGTGTAATCCATACAAAAAGGGTTACAGGTAAATATAATATTTTTCCAATTATTTCTAAAAAATACCAGAAAAAACAATATCTAAAGTTTGTAATCCAAGTTATTCCGCAAGATACGTGATCAAAAGTCCATTTAAAAACAGAACCTAAAAATACAAAAACTTCTTTAATTTTATTAAAAAAATCGGCAATTTGTTTAAACGCATTTTCAAAAGTATTTTTAATTTTATTAAATGCACCTTCTACTCCATTTTTAATTTGATTAAAACCTTTTTCAGTGTCATTTTTTAATTTATTAAATCCTTTTTCAGTATCATCTTTTATTTTATTAAATCCTTTTTCGGTATCATTTTTTATTTTATTAAATCCTTTTTCTGTATCCTGTTTTACTTTATTAAAACTTCTCTCTGCATCTTGTTTTACTTTATTAAACCCGCGTTCAAATCCGTTTTTAATTGCATTATTCGACCTGTCAATATTTCTTTTTGTTGCTTCAATACTTTGTTTAATTGGTCTTTCAAATGAATCTCTTATTTGTTGTCCGATATCTTTTAGCCCTTCTTTTCCGTAGTTTATTTCTTCATTAGATAATGAAAATTTATCAATTAAATAAAATACAAATGTCAATGTGATAATTGAAAATAAAGAAAAGTATATTTTTTCTTCAAAATTTAATTTAATTTCCATATATATTGAAACCATTTAATATTTCGTTTTTGTTTGTTTTTATCTTATACCAATGTTTTGAAATTTATCGATAAAATTTTGGGCATCGGATAACATTGGTTCTAATTTTTTCATATTTTCAATTAATTTTTTTTGTGTATTTATAAGTTGTGCTGTTTGATTTTCTAATCCTTCCAACCCTTTATTATCATTATTTAAATTTAAACTTGTAACCATATCAGCTGTTTTAATGTTATTAATTTCCGTTTCATTTGGAGTTTCGACAACTTTATTGTCGTTTTTTTTATTTTGTGTTTCTTCTTGTTTTTTATTTTCAGAAGTTAATTGAGAATTTTCCTTATTTTCGGATTTTGTTTCTGATTTTGTTTTATCAGTATTTTCTTTTTTCTTTTTTTCTTGATTTTTATCCGTATTTTCTTTTGTGTTGTCATCTGGGGTCGTTTTATCATTTTCATTAATATCTTTATTATCTATATTTTCTTTATTGTTTTCATCTTCATTTTCGTCAAACCCTTCATTTATTCTAATTTTTAATCCATATTTTAATAAATTTGTTATACAAAGAGAAATAGACAATACAATTATCATATTTTTATTAAAATAATATGTTAAAAACCCAACAAGAAAAAATATTGCTACACTTTCGTAATTTTGAGAGTTTGATAATAAAATTAAATCCATAATGGAAATGATTAATATTACATATAATACGTACTTATTATGAATAATATCTGTATCAATTTTAAATGGTTTTCCTTTCAGTTTGGAAACAATTTTATTATACATATAATATAATATCCTATTTTTATTTTTTGTTTCTGTAAATTAAAATATAAAAATAATAAACATCGATAAAACAAACAAAATTAACTGAACAAATACTCGTCAATTGTTGTTCTCACACAAAATAATCGATGAAAAAATATTCCAAAAAGGAATAAAACTAATAAACAATATATAAAAGGTTTTTTTAATATTATAGAAAAAACCAAAGCACCAATAATCGTTAAAATTACATCTATAATTGCAAAATTTAAAAATCTATAAGAATGTATTCCTTTTTTCGGTTCTCCAAAAAAATTAGAATAATGACAAAAATTCATTTATATATGAAAATGATATGAAAAAAATTAAAAAATAAAATAAATAAAATGGAATTTTTTAGTTTTGACAAAAACAATTCTTTTTGTATTTCTCTTGAAACATCTTTAGAAAGGAGTCAACAAATGAAAATTCGTTTTAAAGATATAAAAATGGATGCAACAATGATAAATGCATCTACACCAAATGATTTAATTTTAAATTTTAATTATAAATTATCCCCAAAAGAAAAAGCTTGCAGTCAATCCCATATACTAATTTGGAAAACAATTATTAAAAATGATTTAGATTATGCGTTAATTATGGAAGATGATGTGTGTTTTGATATTGAATGGAAAAAAAAATTATCAGAATTAAATATAAAAGAAAATAGCTTTTGGGATGCTGTATTTTTAAATGCGTCTGAACCATTATATCCAACATTTAAATGGGGAAAAGCAATAGAACAATACTTGTGCGGTGCTTATATTTTGTCAAAAAAGGGAGCAAACATTTTGTTAAATATGTATCAAAATGAATTTTATACGTCTGATTGGATGACAACTAGATTACAACTTTTTGGAAATTGTTATACTTATTTCCCTTGGTTGGTAATTCAAGATGGATGTGTTTCTACTATAAGGGGGGATGCGTGTAAAGGAGACAATGAAAAAGTTGTCCGTTTATTAAATGAAATATCATATGATATTAATAATTATATAAAGTAAATAAAAACAACATCATTCTATTATCTGACATATTTTCCTATTTTTGTAAATGAATCAACTGTAAATATTACAAAAACTCCTAAAAATACATATAATATCATTTCTTCTGTAATATTTGCGGTTTTTTCATTTTGTTGTTCTTCCAAAAGATGTATCATATAATTAATTTTTTCAATTAATTTTGTATCACTCTGATTATCAATTCCCATTTTTGAATAATATGGTTTATTATTAAAAGTAGGTGGTTGATTGTAAGTTTTTGAATAATTACTGTATTTTTCTATATCCAAATCATTTGGAATAAAAATTTTATTATTATTTTCTAAAGTATTCGGCAATAAATCATTTGAAAAATATTCTCTTTTTTTAAAGTTTTCTGTATTATGAATTTCATTTTTTTTGTTTATTTCAGGTTTTACTAATGGTTCAAAATCAGCTAATTTATTTCCATCATTTTCTTTTTCCATATTACTCAATAGTTCTGTTATTTTTTTTGTATTAAATTCATTGTATTTCTCAACTTCTTCCATATTTTGATTATTAGGGGTTTCTTCATCAGAAAAAAAGTTATTAGGAACTATTGGGTTTTTATTAAATGATGTAAAAGGTGATGGTTCGTCATATTTTTTATTTTCATCTTTTTGATTTATTCTCATTTTTGCGGTTTTTCTCATTGTTGAAACTCTTTTTTTTCCGTCAATTATATTGTCATTGGTCCAAACAGAGGCGGTTGTCAATAATGACATCTATATATATTACATAATTTAAATTTGTTTGTTTTTACATATAATTATTATTGAATATTTTGTTATTTAATAATAATTCGGTATTTTACAGTTTTTTACAATATTAATAGATTTGTTTCCATAACAGGTAATAAATAACAACATTCAACTAATATATCAGTAAATTATTAAAAAATAATAAATTTATTTGTTATAATAATATCAAATATATGATTTTTATATAATATGGATAAAAAATTGTTAAATTCGATGAGTAGCTCAATTGCAAATTCAATGAAAAAATTGTTTGATTTTACACATAACAGCATAGTGCAAATTAATAACAGTAAAATTTTTGCTGGATTAATGATAATAACACTGAATATTGCATCTAGGTTTGTTACAATAAAATTAAGTAAAAGTTTGGAATCATATTTAAAATTTACATTTAGCAAACAAATATTAGTTTTTGCGATAGCTTGGATGGGTACGAGGGATATATATATTGCTTTTTTTATTACAATGATGTTTATAGTGATGACCGAATATTTATTAAATGAAAACAGTCAATTTTGTTGTCTTCCAGAAACGTTTAAAAATTATCATTTGGAATTGCTTGATAATGAGCATAAAAATAAAGATGTTGTAACAGAAGAAGAAATTAAAAAAGCAAAAGAAATTTTAGAAAAAGCAAACAATCAAAATGGTAAAAAATTTAATAACGGAACTACGATTATAACTCCATTATATTCATATAATAATTCTTAAAGTGTTATAATATAATGAAACAAATCAAATTTGTTTATTTTAATTAACCCTTTAACGATTTTACCAGCGGATATCAGGGTAAAATAATTCTGTTTATAAATTATGAGTTGTTATCGCATCAATAAAGGTGTCAAATAATTTATTTATTCTAAAATATTTGACATCATTAAAAAATGGAACGTTAAAGGGTTAATAAAAAAATTGAAATGTAATACTTAAACAAATAAGCATTACATTATTATATAAAGATGAGTGAATTAAACGCAACAGAAGAAGATACGCAATTAATAATTATTAATAAGGGGACTGGTGCTGGTGGTGCGAATACAAATTATTATGGGAAAAAGTTTGAAGAAAAAACTAATAATCAGCAAAGATTATTAGAAATGGGATACACCAAAAATAGTTTTACAAAAAAACCCAAAAAAGTATATGACTATTATTTATCAAAAACATTTGAAGATAAAATAATTGTGTTTGTATTACAAAAAGGACTAAAAATATATATGAAAAATAAATACAATATTGATTTGTTTAGATGTCCCGATGAAGCGTATATTATTGAATATACAAGCGGTAGAAAAGTAATAAAAATATTAGAAAAGAAGGAACAAAATGTAGAGGGTTCAGTAGAAACTAAATTATGGTCTGGACCTTCGCTTAAAAGAGAGTATGAATTAGTTTTGGGTGCAGAGTTTGAGGTGTTTTATGGATTTTGTGTAAGCGATTTTTTGAAAAATAAACTTATTTCAAACGAAAAAAAATATACAATATTAAATACAATATTAAATGAAAATAATATTGCGGTTTTATTTGGCGACGATGAAAACTATTTTGAAACATTTGATACGTGGTTTAATAATTCTTTATAATAACTTCTTTTGCCTTTGCGTCTGGATTTTTGGAATTAATTGACCTTTTACATAAAATTGATAATGTGCTATATTTTTCATTTGTAAAGTTTTCACGAACTAAACTCACATTAGCATTACTTAACATTATTTTTTTATTTGTATCGGTTAAAATATGTATTAATTTAAATAAATTGTTATGGTTTTCTATGTTAAACCCATTTTCAGTATATCCTACAAATGAAGTATCTGTTTCGGGAGCATATGGAGGGTCAAGATATACAAAATCATTCGGTTCTACAATTGTTAGTGATGTATTAAAATCACAGCATTCAAATACTACATTTTGAATTAAATTATGTATTTCTTCTAAATGTTCTTTATTTATAATTTCTGGATTGGTATAGTGTCCGTATGGAACATTAAATCCTTTTGGACCAACCCTAAATACACCTCTAAAACAAGTTTTATTTAAGAATATAAACATAGCAGAACCTAATATACTTTTTTTATCAGTTAAGCATAATTTATTATATTCACTTCTTATCCAATAATAGTAATTTTCTTTTGCGATTTTTGCTTCTGCTATATTTGTGGGTGTTCTATTTATTTCTCCATTTCCACATTCGTTAAAATCCGTAATAATAGTTTGCAGTATATCATATAATTCATTATGGCGTGTTTGAATGTTTTTGTACATATAAATTAATGGTTCATTCAAATCATACGCATATATATTACCTTGTATCTTTATAATTCCACTTTTTACATAAGATAATAAAGTTAATAAAACACTACCTCCTCCTAAAAATGCTTCACGATAATTATTTATTTCAACTGGAAAATCCGTAATAAGTTTATTTATTATTTGGGTTTTTCCGCCAACCCACTTTAAAATCGGTTTGGGGATATGTATTTTTTTTGTAGGGACATCTTTAACCAGTTTATTATCATAAACAATTTCAATATTGTTAATTATGTCGCTTGGTAAAGTTTTTTTAATTTCAATTAATTTTTCTTTAACAGCATTATCTATCATTTCTTTTATTTTACTTTCAACCACACACGGATTTTTTTTATTAGTATGTGTTGTATAGTGAGATTTTTGGTTAAACTCTTTTCCGCACTTTTCGCAATTATATTTACCCGTTTTTAGTTATATATATATAATATTTTAAATCAATTTTTTAATATATAGTCTAATATACCCAAAAATACCTAAATATAGGTATTCCTAAATTATTTCAATAAAATTACAATTTACATTTTAGACAAAATCGGCGTTTGAAATGTAAAAAGGTGTAAAAATTTTTGAATTATTTAATTTTTCATAAAATAATAATTTCCATTTTTATAAAAACCAACTTCATCTCCAATATCTCCATTTTTATCAACATCATATATTATTCCATTTTTTATATTTGTGGTGTAATATATTTTGCCTTCTATTTTTACTTCATATACTTCTTCATCTGTTTCTTCTGTTTCCTTTGTTTCCTCTGTTTCCTCTGTTTCCTCTGTTTCCTTTGTTTCCTCTGTTTCCTCTGTTTCCTCTATTTCTTCTATTTCTTCTATTTCTTCTGTTTCCTCTGTTTCCTCTGTTTCCTCTGTTTCCTTTATTTCTTCTGTTTCTTCTGTTTCTTCTATTTCCTCTGTTTTTTCTGTTTCCTCTGTTTCCTTTATTTCTTCTGTTTCCTCTATTTCTTCTGTTTCCTCTATTTCTTCTGTTTCCTCTGTTTCTTCTATTTCCTCTGGTTTTTCTGTTTCTTCTGTTTCTTCTGTATCATTATCGTCTTCTTCTTCTACTATATATTGTTCTGTTTCTTGTATATAGTCATTATATTGTTCTATTTTTAACACATTGTCATTTTTAAATTTTTCTTTTATTTCTGTTTTTTCATTATTATCATTGTGAACGTCATTTATTGATATAACTATATTATCAGATTTATATACTGTGTCATTTTCTACAATATTTAAAAAATTATATTTTTGATTATCATTTTCTTCTTTTATTTTAATAAAATCACTGTTATTTCTTCTTTTCAATATATTTTTATTGTTATTTTTTGATTTTTTTACATTTTCCAAAATATTTATATTTCTTCCGATTAACTTTAATAAATTTTTCAATTCATTATTTTTCTCTTTTAACTTTAAATTTTCTTTTATTAAATCTTTCACAAAAGGCATACTTTTAATATAATTAAAATTTTCAAACATTTTCGTATATTCTTCAGTTTCGCACATTATTTATATTGGTTAATTATGTTTTTCTAATCTATTATCCCGATAATAATTCTTTATGCTATTTTATAAAATAATTTATCGATATTTAATACCCATCAACTTCAACCCATTCACTAGGAAATGTATCATTTATTTTAATATAATTAGGATTTGCAAACCATAAATTACTAGAAGGATAATAAACTTTTTTTAAAGGATTATTATTAAAATAAGCACCCCACCAACTAAAAGTGCTGTTTGCTATAATATTTATATCACATAATGACATTACAATTATTTGTTCCCAATCATCTAATTCATTAGGTACTTTAATAAAATTATTTATTTGAAAAATATTTTTTAAAAATTCGATATTTTTAAAAATAATTTCATCATCTTCTTTTTCACAAAAAATTAAAATATTATATTTTTCTAAATTATCTAACTTTTTCAAACAATTTTCATAATACTTTAAAGGTAAAATCGTGTGAAAATGTTGGAGATGTTTATAATCACCTAATCTGAAATGAATTGAAATCGTTTTTTTTGTAAAAAAATTTTCGATATTATTTTTTATTTTTTTTTGAAACCGTTCAATACCAATTAATCCAAATATTTTATTTTTATTATTTTCAAAATACTTATAACTTTGAAAATATCCATCCAAAGTGAGATTTTTTATATTTTTTGGTATTTCACAATAAGAATGTGATGAAGTTTCACGAAATATACAAATTCCTTTATTGTTTTCAAAAATAATTTTATTATTTTCAAAAAAAGTTGTATATTCAAGCAAATTAATTAAAAATTTATCCCAATATGTTTTTCTCTCAGATATACTTGGTGATTTTTCACTGTAAAGAAATAAAAATTCGTTATTTGTATTCATTGCGTGTGATATTGTAGTAAATATTTGAAAAAGTTGATTTCCTAAACCACCACATAAATTAATAGTTATCATTTTTATTTTAATAATTTATAAAAATGAAAATAAAACTTTATATAATTTAACCCTTTAACAATTTTACCCGCACCCACGGGATATCAAATTATTTTTATTAGTGTTTATAAAGTAATATTTATTAACTTATTATAAATGGTCTCAAATAATTTATATATCACAGATTATTTAAGATTAGTAATATTTGAAATATTAAAAGGTTAAAATATCAGTGTAAAATAATATCAAATAAAAATCATACTTTTCCAAAATTATCTTTTATAATTGTATTTTTATTTGGCAAATTTGATTTATCACTCTTTTTTTTTACTCGATAAACATTTCCAGTTTTCAAATTATTTTTTCCAACATACATACTCATCATAAAATTATCATTATCTTCATATAATTCAGGTAAAACACGCGTCATTGGTTTTTCAACCATAAACAATAAATGGTCTGTTTTTAATAATTTTCTATATTCTTGAATAGATAAACTTCCGTAAAATTTGTCTAAAAGATAATGTGGATTTGGGGCTGGTTTAATATTTTTATTGTAGTCGTATATTTTTCCGTAAATTTGATTTAATAAATGATATCTTTCAAATTTAGTAGAATCATCAATATTTTCTCTCATAAGAAAAGCAACTGCACATTCAGGACGACAAAAAGACCCATACCCATGTATTTTATCATCCATTTCATATTTCGGTATATGACAAGCTACATTATCAAATTCAAATGTACACCAAAAACACGCAGATTTTTTATCATTCAAATTATTATTATATAAATTTAATTTTAATTCTTTTAATTTTTTATTAATTTCTTTTATATTTGCGTCATCTTCATTATATTTAATTTCCTCTCTATTTTTACTCTCATCATTATCAGATAAAAGTGTTTTATTTTGACAATAAGAACAATGAGAACTAAAAATATTTTTGGTAATTTCTGTGTTTATATAAGCATATTTGTTGTCCGTTTCGTTTATTGGGTTTTCATACGGAAAAAATTCCATTGTATTTTTTGCATCATATGTTTTAATTTCGGGCGGGACATTCGGATTGTAGTTCAATTCATTAGTTATTAAATTACTTGAAGTTTTGTCATATTCAACTAAATCTTTTAAATGACATTTAAGATGTAAAATGACATTTTCAATATTTTCATTTTCATCGTTTTTTTCTTTTTTTTTTGGATAAATTTTCCCTCCTTTTGGTTTTCTTCCTCTTTTTTTTATGCTTATTTCTTCATATATATTGTCATTCATTTGTAATATTTGTTCTTGTGCTTGTATAATTTCATTTACCGTATTCTTTTTCCTCCTTCCACGTTTTTTTATATTATTTTCCATTTTATTAATAAATATTTTTCATTTTATATCATTTCATAAATTTATAATCCCTTCTTTTTTTGAATATTTTTATTATATTTGTTTTGATTTTGTGAAAATAGAAGAAGAAAAAAATGTGCGTTATTTTATACAATATTTTTATGAAATTGGTAAATTCTATAAAAAATCAGTTTAATAATGGTCTAACTACAATATCCGATTGGTCGTATTCAATATTTCATTCAGGTAAAACTTTTAATAAAATTGTTTTTTTTCACAATATTTTGATAATTTGTTTATTCGTTGCATTATTTATAAGTTTTTATTTTTTTATATTTGGGTTTTTATTAAGACAAAAACCATACACTGATGTTTACTTTTTATGGCAATTGCCAATGATTTTTGCAATTTTATGTGAATCATTAAGTATATACATATAACTTAAATTTACATTTTACACATTATCAATATTGTTTGGAGTTTCAAGTTCTTGAAAGCAACCTCTGCATAATGGCATATAATTATTAACACCAATTGAAATTTGCGTATCTTCTCCTGTAATTCTATGACTGAATATTGCTTTTTTTCTGCAATTTCCACATACAGAATTTAACTTTACTATTTTATCACAATAGGGTATCAAATAATATATTCGTCCAAACAAATTTCGATTATAATCGCCGTCCAATCCATATAAATACACATTTTTTTTCATTTTTAACATATCAATAACAACCTCATATAAATCTTCGAAAAATTGTGTTTCATCTATCAATATATATTTTGCTTCTCTTAATTTATTATAATTTTCGTGTGTCGAATTAAACCATAAATCGCTTAAATTTGATACCATTGATATAGGTATCATTACATTGTCGTGAGATGATAACATATTTGTGCTATATCTTTGGTCCAATTGATGATTTATGACAAATAATATCTTGTCTTTTTTAAAAGAAAATTTATATTTTTCCAGTATTTCATCGTGTTTTTTTATTAATGCGGTTGTTTTCCCAGAAAACATCGGACCAATCGTTATTTCCAAATATCCATTTTGATTTTCCATTTTGTGAGCTTATTTTGTAAATTATATAAGTTGTTGTTTATTTACTTATAATATATTTCTAATAAATAATATCAATTTTTCATACATAAAAATATTTCTTGAAAAGATTAAAATAACAAAAGATGGAAAATACAAAAACAACTGAAAAAAATGACAAAATACAAGAAAAATCAAAAAATATACCTTGGGTTGAAAAATATAGACCTACTGATTTTGAAAACATCGTTTTAGATGACATTAATAAAAAACTTTTTAAAAATATTATTGAAAAAAAGTATTTTCCTAATTTATTATTGTATGGACCTCCGGGAACAGGAAAAACGACAACTATAATAAATCTCATAAATGAATTTCAAAAAAAACATTATGTAATAAGCAAAAATTTAATTATACACTTAAATTCATCGGATGAAAGAGGAATTGATATAGTAAGAAACCAAATTTATCAATTTGTAAAAACAAATAATTTATTTGATACGGGTTTAAAATTTGTTATTTTAGATGAAGTTGATTATATGACAAAAACAGCACAACAAGCACTAAAATGTATATTGCAACATTGTACAAGTAATGTTAAATTTTGTTTAATGTGTAATTATGTGAGTAAAATAGATCAATCTTTACAAAACGAGTTTATTTGTGTTCGTTTTAATCAACTTCCAAAAAAATATATTTACGAATTTATAAATAATATTTCAGTTAATGAAAACTTAAATTTAAAAGAAACTGATATTAATTCGATAATTGATACATATGAATGTGATATTAGGAGTATGATTAATTTTATTCAATTAAATCAAGATTTAAAAACAAATGATTGGAATGACAATATTATCAGTTTTGATATTTTTGAAAAAATACACGAACTATTATGTGAAGAAAACACAAACGCAAAAGTTGTTATTGAATATATTTTAAAAATAAGCATTCAATATAATAATGATAAAAAATCAATAATGTATAAGTATTTTAATCATTTAATTTATCATCATACCGATTTAATAAACAGAGATTTTTTAAAAATAATTGAAAACGTGTTGCATTCAAATGAAACAAATGTTTTTCAATTATTAAAATACTTTTGCTATAATTTCAAAAAAATAATTCATCAAAAATAAAAAATTGAAAGAAAGAATATAAAAGTATTTTGTTGTATTTAATATTGTAATAACGATATTTTGTTAAACTGTAAAATGAACATATCTAATAATTCAATTGATGCAGAATGGGAACGATATATTATGGAACAATTTAATCCAAATTTAGAATCAATTAATAAATCTGGATATTCAGAAAATAATGATGAACCATCTAAGATAGAAAAAATTAATGTTCCCCAAGAAATACACGAAAAAGTTCCTACTTGTGGAGAACTTTATATTTCAACAAAAACAAAAGTGTTATTTTTAAATCAATCAATTGATATTCACGAAATATTTTGGAAAATACCAATATTGGATTATTGGGAACAACGCCCAGGAATAATAAAAAAACAAATGAAAATCGTATCAAAAACCCAAGAGGATTATGAAGAACTCGTAAAAAAACTCGAAAAAGAAAAATATTACACGGTCAATGTAATAAAACAAATTAACAATCCTGATGCAAGACGAATAAAATTTAAAGATGAAAGAAAAATAACAATTGGTATGTCGAGAAAAGACATTCTTTGTTCAAAGGGAAAAATTAAAAATGCATTTTACAATTGTTTTGCAATTGTTTTTCGTTTTTTGTATAAAGATGAATTTAAAGAACTTCACGTAAAAATATTTAACACCGGAAAACTAGAAATTCCAGGAATACATAATTTTGAATTACTTGAAATGATTAAAAAACAGATAATAGAAAATATCAGTTGTTTTGTTGAAAAAGAATTGTATTTTCTCGAAAAAAATACAGATGACAATGTATTGATAAATTCCAATTTTAATTGCGGATATTATATAAATAGAGAAAAACTTTATAACATTTTAAGAAATGACAAATACGGAATTGAGACCGCATATGAGCCTTGCAGTTATCCAGGTGTCAAATGTAAATTTTATTTTAATTCAGAATATGATTGTAATGATGAGAGACAATCTGGAAAAATTGTATCCGAAGACCGAACTATGAAAATGACAGAATTGGAAGAAAACAAAAAATACATTGAAGTATCTTTTATGATATTTAGAACAGGAAGTTGTTTAATTGTTGGAAATTGCAATGAAAGAGTTCTCAATTGTGTTTATGAATTTATAAAAAAATTATTTTACAACGAATATCATAATATATGTGCAGTCAGTGAAGAATTTTTACCCAAAGTAAAAGGATTAAAATTAAGAAAAAAAACAATCACCGTTACAAATAATTATCAAAAATATTTAAGTGAAAATATAAATTAAAAAAATAACCATTTAAAGTATTTTATTAATTCAAATCATATTTCATACAAAAAATGAGCGTAAAAAGTGGAACTACCCAACCAAGTGAAGAATTAATTACACATAATGGATATAGACTTCCTGAAATCAGAACATTATATCAAGTTTTAAAATTATCTATTGTAGAAGATAAACCAATAATGATGGATTATTGGATGCAATCAATGTTGTCTATTGACAAAGGCGGCGCGTGTATAGGTGTAAAGGATGATAACGAAAAATTATTAGTCAAAAGCGAAGATGAATACACAAGTCCTATTTCAAAAATATACAAAACTGAAAAAGAATTTATTATTGTTACTGAAAATTCTATTTATTTGGTTGATAATGAGATTACGAAAAAGAAAGTATCGTCTTCTAATTTTTAATACCCGTTTTCAAAAATAATATTGTCCATAAAAACAAAAAATAATATTATAAATTATTTTTTATAATATTTTTTTGTTCTTCTGTTAATTGGTCAGGAAATATAATATCAAATTCAATTACTAAATTACCAGTTTGATTTTCTTTTTTCATTCCAAAAGAAGGTATTATTTTTTTATAGTTTGGTTTTATTATTGTCGAATTAATACTATTATTAAAAGAACATATTTTATTGCTCAGATGTTTTATTTCGAATGAAAACCCACAAAGTGCTTCTTTTAGCGTAATTTCTTTATGATATATTAAATCCATTCCAATTCTTCTAAATTCGGTATTATTTGTGATATTTATGCATAATTTTACGTCTCCTTTCATCGAATTATTCACAGAATTACCAGAATTTCTTATTATTATTATTTCATTTTCGTCAATTCCGGGGGGAATATTTATATTCATACTTTTTTTTTCAATCATTTTTATGTTATTAACAATATTAAAAGTTTCTAATTCAAATTCTATATTCGCTCCGTGATATGCTTGTTCTAATGATATATCTATATGTTTCATTACAGGTGGTGGTTTTGTAAAATTCTGAAAAAAATTTGGACCAAATCCTCCCCCATTCATTTCACCCATTGGAAAATCAAAATGAATGCCTCCCTGCTGAAATATATTTTGTTCTTGGGGGGGACCACCTCTCCCGTGTCCATTAAAAAAAATATTAAAAATATCATTTATATCACGAAATTCATGAGTTGTTTGATGATGTATTCCTCCAAAAGGAAAACCGCCACCGTTTAACATCATATCATATTCTTTTCTTTTTTCTGGATTTCCTAATGTTTCATTCGCTTCGTTTATTTCTTGAAATTTGGAAGATGATACGGGATTTCCTTTATTTCTATCAGGATGATGGATTAAAGACAATTTTCTAAATGCTTTTTTTATTTGTTCTTCTGTCGCATCTCTCGGAACCTCAAGTATATCATAAAAATTTTTGGACATTTTATTTTTTATTTTTTATTTTATTATGTTTATATTTCAATTATAACAAAATATATATAATCATATCATTTATTTTTATTATAAAAATAAATAAAAACGATTAAATGAAAAATAAATCATTAATACATAAATATAAACCCAAAAAAATTGAAGATTTCAATTTTAATGAATATTTTAATTTTATATTGAAATCACTTTTTGAAATGAATGATTTAAATATTTTATTTGTAGGTCCACCGAATTCTGGAAAAACAACTTTATTACAGATTATTGCAAAAACATATTATGAGATTAACGACGAAAATCCAATTCCTGAAAATAACGTTCTTTTTATAAATAATATCAAAGAACAGGGCATTAATTATTACAGAAATGAAATGAAAACATTTTGTCAATCTCCTGCAACAAAAATAAAATATGGCGGGAAAAAAATGGTTATTATTGATGATATGGATATGATAAACGAACAAAGTCAACAAGTTTTCCGAAATTTTATGGATAAATACAAAAATAATGTGAATTTTGTTGCAGTTTGCACTAATATACAAAAAATAAATGAAAGTATTCAGTCCAGATTACACGTTATGAAAATAGAAACATTAAATTATGAAAAAATTCAACATATTATTAATACTATAACAAAAAACGAAAATATAATTATGTCAAAAGATGCAACCGATTATTTAATTAAAATATCAGATAATTGTATTCGAAATGTTGTCAATAATTTAGAAAAAATTCATATCATAGGAGAACCGGTTGATTTAGATATATGCCGCAAAATTTGTTCAAATGTAAATTGTCATAATTTTGATAGATATGTTTTGCAAATTCGTGAAAAAAAAAATGTGGGAACAACAATAAAAATATTGTATGACATTTACAATTATGGATACTCCGTTATTGATGTTTTGTATTATTTTTTTTATTTTGTAAAAACTACAAATTTAATTACAGAAAAAGAAAAATACGAAATAATTTCAGTCATTTGTAAATATATATGTGTTTTTCACAATATACACGAAAATGTTATTGAATTAGCATTATTTACAAATGATATTTATGATATTTTATAATCAAACTGATAATCGGAAAATATAAAATAAAAATAATATAAAAAAATAATGATGCAAATATGAAGATAACTAATAAAACACACCAATATGTTTAATATGTTAAACGATACAAATACAACTATAGATGATACAATTATTCTCAATACAGAACCAAATTATGATACAAAAGATAATGTTTCTGATGAAAATGAAGAACCTGATATATTTGGTGAAAATAAATCTGAAGAACAAGAAAAAATAGTTGAAAATTCGACTAATGATGATGAAATTTATAAAATGAAAGAAATGATTTTTAATATATTGGTCCGTTTATCAAATAAAAAAAATAACATTAAAAACGCAGAAGAAAATGAAAAAGAAATTGTTCAACAACAAAAAAAAAGTTATATTCAAAATGTTGAATTGAATGAAAATATTGAAATAGCAAATTGGCTAAATGAACAACAAGAACAAAATCTTCAAAATATTTTGGATATAGAATATTTAAAAACAAACATAAAACAAAAGGATGAAAAGATGATTTATCATTTCAATAATTTGTTTAATTTGTATTTACTCCTTTTTATAATCAATTTATTTATTTGGAATTTATTATTACTTCTATGCTTTACATTTAAATTTATTTAACTCTTTAACGATTTTACCCACAGATATTAGGGTATTTTTTAGTGTTTATAAAGTATAATTTATTGCTTTATTATAGATGGTGTAAAATAATTTATACAACACAAATTATCTTACATAGTAATATTTGGAACGTTAAATTGTTAAACATTATAAATAAAAAACCAAGAAATAATCTTGTTGGTAAAACATAAAATAATAGTTAATAATTTAAAAAATAAAAAAAACATATAATAAACAAACTATTTTGAATATGTATAAAAATCAAATTTTTAAAAATATAATTCCAAAAATTATTTTATTTGAGTTATTGGATAAAATTTGTTTAAAAAAAGACAATTATTATATGATTGACCAAAATTCTCATAAAAAAATGATATTTCATAATTATAACATTGAGTTCTGCAGCACAATATTAAATTATTATCATTTTTCAAAACAATATTATGTCACAAGAACATTTACATACAACTCATTCATAAATATTGTAAGACAAATATGTAAATCAAATGATATTAATTTTCATTCTAAGGTTCGTTACAACGAATCAGAATATGAAACTGTATATCTGATATATTTTTGAGATTATCCGTCGCATTTATGAAATTATGAAATTTTTTACGATATATATAGTATATAATATCACATACTATATATAATATAAATGTTTAATGATAAATATTTTTTTCATTACATATTTGCATTTTGTTTAATTATTATTCTGAGTTATGTCGGAAATAAATATAAGGAAACAATAACATCCAAAGATGAAGAATATAAATTAATACAAAAATATTTATTGAATGATTCGCCTCTATATGGTATGAACAAACCAAAAATTTGGATACATTCTAAATATGAAACTAATGCGAGAAAATGGAAAGATTTTCATTCAAGAAATAACACAAATTTAAATCAACCATATATCCATTACACGATTCAATCTATTATTAATCGTTGTGGAAATGATTTTCATATATGTTTAATTGACGATGATAGTTTTCAACGATTAATTCCAGGTTGGGAAATTGATGTATTTAATTTAGCAGAACCTATGAAATCAAATTTTAGAAAAATAGCAATGATTGAAATCCTTCATATTTATGGCGGATTTATCGTTCCAAATTCTTTTGTATGTATGAAAAATTTAAAATCTTTATATGAAAAAGAAACGCGTTTTGGATTTCCTTTTGTATGTGAAACAATAAATAGAACAGAAAACCTTGAAAAATATAAGCACAGAAACGCATTTATACCAAATATAGAAATGTTGGGTTCTCCAAAAAATAATTCATATATTTTTGAACTTTTAAATTTTATGAAAGAACAAAACAATAAAATGGATTTTACAAATGAAAATGATTTTTTAGGTAAAATATCTGTTTTTTTAAATGAAAAAATAAAACAAACCAAAATAAACTTAGTGGGGGGAGAAAAAATCGGAATAAAAGATATTAAAAAAAAACCTATATTAATCGATGATTTATTTGAAAATAAATATTTAAATTTAGATAAAGATTGTTATGGATTGCTTATTCCACGGGAAGAAATATTAAAAAGACATAAATATTCTTGGTTTTCTTATTTGAATAAAAATGACGTTTTAAAAGCCAAATGTGCGATCGTTAAATATTTACAACAATCGGTTATCAATGATAATAATGAATATTATAAAAGTTCAGTCATTTCTACGGTTACTTCTGTTTAATTTTACTTTTTACACATTTTAACATTTCAAACGCCGATTATTTATAAACCTTTTTATAAATAATTATTTGTATATCTTTCTTTACTTTTCTCGTTTTATTTTTTTTAAACATATTTTTCTGGTCGTTCATGTATATTTCTTGAATACTTCTTATGATTGTGTTTTTATTACACATTATGACTACAATGAATAAGGGAACACAAAAATTAATTCATAAAAAATATGATACAATGACTATTAATGAATTTTATACATCTCAAAAGTGTTGTGAATGTAAAAAAGATTTGAAACATTATAGAGATAAAAATGGAGAAGAAATTTACAGATTATTTACTTGTTCTAATTGAGTGAGTTGCGAAAACAAAAATGTCGTATTTAGAACGAGAAATATCAATTCTGCAGTTTCTAACATCGTCTTTCACCTGTGGGAACAAAAGACAAGGTTAAGTGAGACAATCTGCGTTAAGAAACAAAAATATGAGCACTCCTGTTGCTCTTACATCTTTAATTATTTTTTTATGTTGTAAAATTAGCGTTTGAAATGTTAAAATGTATAAATATGTAAAACTAAAAATAATATTATAAACTAACGAAATAAACAAACGACACAAAAATTATGACTATTATTTTTTTTCATAAATATTTTTTATAAAACAATATAATAATATAAATAAAAATATTCAAAGAATGAATTTCATCGATGTTTCTTATGGAATTAATATTATATCTGAATTATATGAAAAATATAAAAACGACCCTTATATGTCATTAAGAACACATAACTATGTGTGTTTTCAATTACCAAATATATTAAACAATATGGACGTCAATTATAGATTAAAAATGATGAGAACAGAAGAATTAACAAATGATAAAGATGTATTCGTAAAATCGTTTATGAATAATAACCGTTTTTTTTATTCTCCAAATACTGAGATTTTTTTTTATTATGACGGGGTTCATTATAGAGAATGCACAGAAGACGAAATATTACATGATGTTTTAACTACAATTACAAAAGACAACAAAGACAAAGAATTGATGAGTTGGAAATACAAAACAAAAGTAAGTATTATGAAAAAAATAAAAGAAAATGTTATTTTTAAAACTATACCTGAATCTGAAACCATACAAAGCATTATTATGTCTTTTTTTCCAATATTTTTTAAAACAAAAACAGAAACAAAATATTTTTTAACTGTATTAGGTGATAATATTTTAAAAAAAAACACACATTTAATACATTATATGCCAAATGACACAAAAAAATTCATTAAAGAATTAAATATTTGTTGTCAAAAAAATATGGGTGTAAATTTAAACCAAACATTTCGTTATAAATATCATGATGAACATTTATATGAAAATTGTAGATTAGTGAATTTTTTAGAAACAATAAAATATGAAAACATATGGAGTTCTCTAATAGATAAACACGCATTAAATATATTATGTGTTGCTTGTCATTATTCAAATCGTTTTGGGAATTCAGATGAATACACAGAAAATTGTCAAGACAATTGTTTTGCTACTCGTGTTTTTTATTTAAAAAACAAAAATGAAAACGATTTGATTGAATTATTTATTAGTGAATATTTAAAAAAAACAGAAAACAATCTTGAACACGTTGTCAGTTGGAAAAATTTACTTTATTTATGGAAGCATTTTTTAAATTCAAAACAAATACCGACAATTATGTATCAGAGCAAATTAAAGTCTATTATAACTGAAAAACTACAGAATAATTACAATGAAAATGCAGATATGTTTATAGGTATTTTTAGCAAGCATCTGCCTGAAATACAAAAATTTGTGAAATTTTGGGAAGAAAATATGATAATTGATGAAAATGAAATCGATTTAGAGATTGATGAAATATGTTGTCTTTTTAATAAATGGAAAACACCACGAAAAGAAAATACAAATATTATAAACGACACACAAATATTGGACTTGATAAAGTATTTTTATCCAGATACGATTATTTGTAATGAAAAATATATTCAAAAAATAAAATGCGAATTATGGGATAAAAAAAGGGATATTTTTGCCTTTTTAGAAATATTGAAAAAAGAAAAAAAGGAAATGAATAGCGAACAAGATATTTCTATTTATGATGCTTATAATAATTATTGTCATTATTGTTCCAATGATAATCGTCCTGTTTTTTTAATAGCAAATAAATCATATTTTGAAAAAATGATTTTTGAAAAATTAAGAGAATTTGTTATAGATTTATCACATATCTCTAATTCTTGGATATATTCCTGATGGTTGGGGTTATTAATTTTGCAAATGTCAAATATTTGATAATATTCATCGTAAAACAATACATTTAATTTTGAAAAAACATTTTTACGATGAAATCATCGTGTAAAATCGTAAAATGGTTAAATATTTATTAATAATACACATAATAAAATACATTTATTTTCTTTTTTTTTCAGTTTTACGCTTTCCTGCTGTTTTTTTTACATATCCAAACGTTCCTTTTTTAGCAAAATAACCGTGTTTTTCGAGATTACTTTCTTTTTTTGAAGATAAATGTTTTTTTAATGATACATATCTTCCGTGTTTATTCTTAAATATGTCTGATTTTATTAATCCACCAGTTGTTTTATACGCGGTTCCATTCATAACTTGTGTTCGAGAACCGAATAATTCTTCGTATTTTTTCCCTTTAATATCATACATTCCATCTTCTCCTCTTTGGGGTCTTTTCATTATATATATGTAAATATATTTTATTTATCATTAAAAGTAAAAATAAAATATAAAATATTTGCGTAATAAAAAATTGAATTAAATTATAACAATATAAAAAAATCGTTATAATTATAACGAAAAACACATTACATATACTTAATATCAAATGACAACATCAAATACTGATTTATCAAAGCAATATCAGAGAAAAACAGATAAACAGCATATATTGGATAATCCAGATACTTATATAGGGTCTGTTGAAAATGTAGATGCAAATTTATGGGTATATGATGATGAAACTAAAAAAATTTCTTTAAAAACAATTGAATATATACCTGGATTATACAAATTATTTGATGAAGGTATTGTCAATTGTCGCGACCACGTTATACGTATGATAAATTCAGAGGCAACTGATAAAAAACTCGTTTCAACTATTGAAATCAATGTTGAACAAAATGGAGAAATTACAATGATGAATGATGGAAATGGAATTGATATTGCAAAACATCCAGAATTCGATATATGGATACCTGAAATGGTTTTCGGGCATTTAAGAACATCTACAAATTATGATAAAGAAGAAAAAAAAATCGTAGGAGGAAAAAACGGATTTGGTTTTAAACTCGTTTTAATTTGGTCTAGTTATGGAAGAATTGAAACTATTGACCATATTCGTGGATTAAAATATATTCAAGAATTTAAAAATAATTTGAACGAAATATGCCCACCTGTTATTACAAAAGTAAAAACAACAAAACCTTATACAAAAATATCATTTACACCAGATTATGTAAGGTTTGGGTTAAATGGGCTTACGTCTGATATGGTTTCTCTTTTAAAAAAAAGAACATTTGACATTACAGCTGTAACAGACAGTTCTTCTAAAAAAATAAAAGTTCAATATAACGGGGAAATAGTTCCCATAAAAAATTTCAATCAATATATTGATTTGTACATTGGAACAAAAGATACAGGTGGAACTCGTATTTATGAAAGTCCTAATGAGAGATGGGAATATGCAGTTGCTCTATCTCCAACTCACGAATTCACTCAAGTTTCATTTGTAAATGGGATATGTACTAACAAGGGTGGAAAACATATTGATTATATAATTGGTCAAATTACCCGCAAATTATGTTCTTATATAGAAAAAAAGAAAAAAATAAATGTCAATCAAACAACCATTAAAGAACAACTCATTTTATTTTTAAGATGTGATATTGAAAATCCGTCTTTCGATAGTCAAACAAAAGATTTTATGAATACACCATCTAACAAATTTGGTTCTACTTGTAATATTAGCGATGCATTTATTGAAAAAGTTGCAAAAATGGGTGTTATGGAAATGGCGTGTTCTCTTACAGAAGCAAAAGAAAGCAGATTAGTAGCGAAAAAAACAGACGGGTCTAAAACAAAAACAATTCGTGGAATAGCAAACTTTATTGACGCGAATCTAAGCGGAACAGAAAAGTCAAATGAATGTGTTTTAATTTTATGTGAGGGATTAAGTGCTATGTCAGGGATTGTTTCGGGGTTATCAAGTGATGATAGAAATTACATTGGTATTTATCCATTAAAAGGTAAATTATTAAATGTTAGAGGAGAAAATGTGAAAAAAATTTCAGAAAACAAAGAAATAACAGATTTGAAAAAAATATTAGGATTAGAGAACGGCAAAGAATATTTATCAATGGAAGATGTAAATCGTTATTTGAGATACGGAAAGATATTAATATTGTGCGACCAAGATCACGATGGTTCTCATATCAAAGGATTATGTATTAACTTATTTCATAGTGAATGGGCGTCATTAACAAAAATTAATGGATTTATATCCTTTATGAATACGCCGATTTTGAGAGCAAAAAAAGGAAATCAAACTAAAATATTTTATAACGAGGGAGAATACAAAAAATGGAAAGATGAAATTGGATTTGTTAATGCAAATACTTGGACGATAAAATATTTCAAAGGATTAGGAACATCAACCTCTAAAGAGTTTAAAGAATATTTCGCAAATAAAAAAATAGTAGATTTTTATTATAATGGAGAAGAAAGCGACAATGTAATAGATAAAATTTTCAATAAAAAAAGAGCAGACGACCGAAAAAAATGGTTGGAAAGTTATGATAAAAATATGTTCTTAGATACCACAAAACCTAGTGTAAATTATGAAGAATTTATTAATAATGAAATGATACATTTTAGTACATATGATTGTGCAAGGTCTATTCCTAATATGGTAGACGGGTTGAAAACATCTCTTCGAAAAATACTATATTGTTGTTTCAAGAGAAATTTAACATCAGAAATTAAAGTCGCTCAATTTTCAGGATATGTATCAGAACATAGTGCTTATCATCACGGTGAAATGAGTTTAAACGGGGCAATTGTAAATATGGCACAAACATTTGTAGGTTCAAATAATATAAATATACTCGAACCAAATGGACAATTTGGGACAAGATTACAAGGCGGTTCGGATTCGGCATCAGAGAGATATATATTTACACAATTAAACCCTTTGACGAGATTTATTTTCAATGAATTCGACGATAAAATATTGAATTATTTAGATGATGATGGAACACAAATAGAACCAGAGTTTTATGTTCCAATTATTCCTTTTGTATTAATTAATGGTGTCTCTGGAATTGGAACTGGATTTTCATCTAATATTCCATCATTTGAACCCATTCAAATTATTAATTACCTAAAAATGAAACTGAGAGGAGAAGAATTTCAATATGATTTTATTCCATATTATGAAGGGTTTAAAGGTGATATATTAAAAACAGAAAATGAATATAAATTCTTAATTAGAGGCAAATATGAGAAAATTTCAGATGATAAATTGAAAATAACTGAACTTCCCGTAGGAACATGGACAATGCCATATACTTCCTATTTGGAAACATTAATGGATGGCTCTATCACGGATAAATCAGGAAAAAAAATTCCTCCATCTATTAAAGATTTTGTTTCTCTATCTACTGAAGTGAATGTTGATTTCGTAATAACATTTCCCAAAAATAAAATTGCAGAATTAGAACAAACAGTTGATACTAATGGAATAAATGGAATAGAAAAAATATTGAAACTCACTACAACTATAAGTACAACAAATATGCATTTATTTGACCAAAATATTAAACTTCATAAATATGAAAATGTAAAAGAAATTATCGATGCATTTTATCTCATACGATTGGAATTTTATGAAAAAAGAAAAACATATTTAATAAATGAACTTCGTGAAAAAATGACCAAATTATCGAACCGTGCTAAATATTTACAGGGAAATTTATCAAATGAAATAGATTTAAGAAAAAAAACGAATAGTCAAGTGAATGAATTATTAGAAATGATGAATTTTGATAAAATAAACGAAAGTTTCGATTATCTCATTAAACTACCAATGAATTCAGTGACAAACGAAAATATTGAAAAAATAATGAGAGAAAGAGATGAAACTCAATTAGTTTTAAATGAATTGACCATCAAATCTGTTAATGATATATGGTATGAAGAATTATGCTTATTAGAAAATGAATATAATAAATACAAAATTAAAAGAGAAACATTGCAAATAACAACAACACAACAAAAAGAAACAAAAAAAAAAGTCATTAAAGTTAAAAAATAATTTAATTTATATGCATAAAAATATAAAAATATATTAATTTTATGTTTCATTGTTTTTTATTTTATTTTCTGCGAATACGTAAAAAATAAAATAAATAAAAACACATAAAATACATATAATGTTTGAAGATAAAACAGAGAACACGCAAATAATAAACGATAATCAAGAAATAAAAGAATATTCATCAAATGTAACATTTGTTACTTGTTGTATTAAATTATATCAAAATGAAGTTTATAAAAATATAGAATGGAGAATAGAAATGTTTCGATTGATGTTATCAAGTAATATTAAAATTATTTGTTATGGATGCGAATATACTATACCCATTTTAATTGAATTAGAAAAAGAATTTTCAAATTTAAAAATTTTAAAATTGGATATTCCTTATAAAAACACAGCAATATACAATTTGTGCCAAGATAATAAATGTGTTTTGCCTACTTTAAAAACAGAATATAAAGACACACTTGAATTTTTAACATTAATGAATTCTAAAACTGAATTTTTAAATGATGCAATTAAAAAAAATTACTGGAATTCAAATGTATTTGCGTGGATTGATTTTAGTATTTGGGGTATTTTTAATAAAAAAGAAGAGACATATGAAAATATATATAAATTATCAAAAAAAAAATTTATAAATAATTTTTTAGCATTTCCTGGTTGTTGGAACAAAATTGAAGAAGGGGTCATTTGTGAAAATATTTGTTGGCGTTTTTGCGGGGGATTTTTTATCGGAGATAAACATTCTATAATAAAATTTCACGAATTATATTTAAAATATTTTCCAATTTTTCTTGAAAAATATGGAAAAATGGTATGGGAAGTTAATTTTTGGACTTGGCTCGAAACGAACAAACTGTTTGAACCTATATGGTATTATTCAAATCATAACGATGAAATTATAAAAATTCCGGATTTTTTATATATTTCTTAATTAAATTCATTTTTAAACCCATTCCTTTAATTCAAGCTGTTTATATTCTCTATCAGTTTTACTAGGATATAAAATCGGAACGACTAACGAACTTTGATCAGAACAGTATTTTTCATAACTTACTGCAGAACCAAACACATTTGGCACACAATAATCCAAAACGATACGATTTAATCGTTCTACTTGTTGAGTTATATTTTTCATATTATTTTCAGAATATTGAAGATAAATACTTCTCATTATTATTTTTAAATTATTGATATTTTGATTTGGTATTATGTATTTTCCACCAGATAATTTATATACTTCTGCTTTCATTCCATTTTGTATTATTTTCATATTTTCAGGACAAAAAAATACTTGTGCTAAAACATTGTCTTCTAAATTACCATTTAATGCTTCTCTATAATCATTCGGAATGTTTTTTAGAGTTGTTTTTTCAAACATTTTAAATTGAATGTTTAAATCAGGAGGTTGTATTAAATTTACTCTTCCGTTGTATTTTTCTAAATCTAAAATTTTATGAATATTATCGATTGTGTCAGGTTTTAAATTTGAAGAAAACATATTTTATATTATATTATAATTATAATATAAAACAATAAAATATCAAAAAAAAGTTTTCAAATAAATTTAATATTGTATTATTTCATAATGGAAACATTTTATATTTCAGTAATTTCTATTGCCACTATTTTGTTTTTTATAACTTTAATTACATTTTCATTTATGATTTTTAGAAATAGTAAAAATCAAATATATCCACCCATTTTGAATGATTGTCCAGATTATTGGATAAATAACGAAGATAACTGTATTATCCCTGTAAATAATATTAATATTGGTTATGATATAACAGCACTCAAAGACCCTAATTTAACTCCGGGAACAAATGGAACGGAAATAAATTTTACGGACCCTGTTTGGGCAACTAGCGATATAAATGTTACGTGTGCAAAAAAAAAATGGGCGAATAAATTTGGAATATTATGGGATGGAATTTCTAATTATAATTCCTGTTAATTGTAATACTATTTATGTTTTAACCCTCTAACGTTCCAAATATTACCAATGTAAAATAATTTGTGATGTATAAATTATTTGACATCATTTATAGTAAACTAATAAATAACATTTTATAAACACTAAAAAATTACCCTTATATTTGCGGATAAAATTGTTAAAGAGTTAAACAATAAATCGCACAACATTTGGTTCTTCCCCAAACATTATTTCAATATCATTTAATTTGTGTGTTTTTTGATATAAAATTTCATTTTCTTCTTCATTTTTTCTAATCATTTCTCTTATTCCATATTTTAAATCATTATAAATGTTTATTTTTGGAACAAGTTCTTTTTGATAAATATTGACAACAGTTTGTAAAATTGACTTTTCATTCGTTTTTTCATATTCTTTTAACAATTCTTTCATATATTTCATCGTATTTTGAATTTCTATGTTTTTTTCTTCTAATTTTTCTCTTTGTTCTTTGTTATCATATATTTCTCGATATTTAAATAACAATTTTTCATATAATTCTTCATCTGTTTTGAATGTTTCCATTTTTTCTTTAAACAGTTCTACCGATTTTTCTTCAGAAATATAATTAAATAATGTGTCCATTTTTTGTGTGATAATTCCTTCCTTCATTTCATCAATTGAATATTTAAAATTATATAGTCCAGATTCAATATTTTCATAATCTCCTCTATAAAGTGAAATATTTAAATTACAAGGGTTTGATGTATCTCCACATACAGCGGTATATGTATTATTTTTTAATGAAAAAATAGTTCCTACGGGTCTCTGACATTTAATACATTTATTCATAAGATTTTTCAATTTTTTTTTATATTTTTTTGTATTTTGGGTTTTTTCTTTTAATTTTTTTTTTTTTTCTTTAAACTCTTTTTCATATTTAGTTTTCATTTTAAAATAGTCGTTTAATGCTGTTTGATATTCTATTTTTCTTATACTTTCTTTAGTTTTATTTTTGTTTTCATTTTCATCACTTGTTATTATATCAGCAGTTTCGTCTCTTTCAAATTCTGTTATATCTTCTGGTAAATTTTCAATAATAACAAATGGATTATTTGAAATATGTAAAATTTTTAGTTGTTTCGATTTATTTAAATTTATTTTTTTTAATTTATTTCGAGAACACAAAAGGGAAATTAATTTGTTTGGAATATTAGATATTTCTTTTAATTGATTGTCTTGACAATCCAATTCTTCTAAATTGGGGGTTTGTTTTAAATCTAAATGTGATATATAATTATTTTTAATATCAAGATGTTTGAGATTTTTAGGTAAATTAGTAATTTCAATTAATAAATTATTTGAAATATTTAATATTTTAATGTTTTCAGGAATATTTGAAATATTTGTTATATCTCCTTTTATAAATGTTATGGAATTAACATCATTAAAATTTTTTTTTTTTAAAATTGATAGGTCTAAATCACCTTGAAGCGAAATATTAACGTTTATTTCTGTCGTTTGATTATTCAATGTTCTTAAAAAATCAGAAAACACATCATCTGCTGTATTGTTTTCATTTATTATATTTTCTCTCAATACATGTATTATATTTGTATATTGTTCTGTTTTACTTATTTCACTCATATCATATATTATATGAAACAAAATAAATGAAACATATTATAGATAACTAATAAACTATTTTTAATTTTATATTTAAATTATATTTAAGCCCATCTCTGGATTGTATTGGAACGGCAAGTTTGTAATGTTAGATACGTTTTCATTTTTTTTATTCATTTGATATTGTTTAATTTTTGATAAAATATGATGTTGTTCTATAATTTGTTTGTTTTTTATTTCTTCTGGTGTTAATTTTCTTTTTTTTCTCAAAAACAAAATTAAAAATAAAATGAATAAAAACAAAATTAACAATCCAATATTAAAAACCCATTGAAAAATTTCAGTTTTATATTGATGACATTTATATAAACTATTATTGATATAATTTTTTACATTTTGTTCTATTAATATTGGATACTCCATTACAACTATATAAAAATATATGACAAAAAAATAATTATGAATGAACTAGATGAAACCAATAAAAAAAAATTTACAATTATTGTTGCTTTTAATGAAAAAAATAGAGGAATTGGAAAAAAAGGAAAACTGGTTTGGAACTTAAAAGAAGATATGGTATTTTTCAAAAATATCACAAAATGTACAAAAAATCCCGATAAAATGAATGCTGTAATTATGGGAAGAAATACATTTGAAAGTATGAAAAGAAATCCTTTAAACGATAGAATAAATATTTGTATTACAAGCCAAAATATTTTTAATGAAAATAAAAATTTAGATTTCGGTAAAAATATAAAATATATGAAATCATTAAATGATGCAATAGAATATTTAAGTAATATTAATAATATTGAAAAAATATTTGTCATTGGAGGAGAACAATTATACAGAGAAGCGATTTACAATGAAAATTGTTTTGAAATTTATGCAAATATAATTAAGAATAGAAGTGATGAAGAGGAATACGACACTTTTTTTCCTAAAATTGATTTGGACCGTTTTATATTACAGAATGAATTTGAATTGTCTAAAAATGTGATATGTCAAAGATATCAAAAAATATTATAAAAATATACCATTATTATAACAATTTTTATTGTTATACAAAAAACAATGTCAAATAACTATATATTTATATAATAATGAATTTGTCTATTTTACCAAATCCTTTTGAATTGTTTGAAAAAAAAGAAAATATGGAAAATAAAAAATCAAATGATGAGAAAACAAATGACGATGAAAAACATAACAATAAAAAAAATATCAAAGAAAATATGGAAACCTCCACTAACGATGAAATAAATAAAAATATATCTTTTCTCTTGTTTATTTTGTTTTTTATGATACTTGTTGTCTTGTCAATTATATATTTTGTTTATAATAAATTTCATATATTTAATGAATTAAAAAAAGATTTTAATATAAATAATTTTTGGGAAAAATTCAGAAGTAAAATAATTGTTGGTAAATTTTTAATATTTTTTGTTTTATGGTTGTTTGTTTGTTTTTTTAATATGATGTTTTTTAATACTATTTTTGAAAATAGAAAAATGCAAAATATATTTTATATAACAACTGTGTGTTTTTTTGGTATAGTTGGAAGCACATTTTTAATAATAGGTAATATACCTAGTTTGGTTGAAATTTTTGAAAATACAATTGGATATTGGATTTTAAATATTCCTTATATTTTTAATTTAAATGAAACGATGCAAATTTTTAAAAGCAAAAATTTTAAAAACATAAATGTTTTTATTCCGTTTAATATTTTATTAACGACATTTTCTATTTTTAATATTAATGATGTTTTTAATCAAATAGACAAAAAAATTTCTAACAAAAATGAATATTTTAAAATTTCATATAACGATGACAAAATAATAAACAGTAAAAATGTCAAAAGTGAAACTGGCATGAATTATGATTTTTATATGGATTATACTGAATTGTTGGTAAATAACAAAGAAAAAGGCAATACGTACAAATCTATAAATGATATGGTTCATGATGACTTATTAAAATTAGTTCTTGCTAAAAACAACATAGGACATATGATTTGGGTATATATTTCTACAGTAATTTCAATTATGATTTCAATGAATTCTGTATAGTGTAGGTCACGCGATATCAAAAAAACAATTAAAAATATTCAATATACGATAAAACAATTAAATACGAAAAAATACCTAAAATAATAGAAACAACCCATATTGGTATAACTGTTTTATTCCTATATCCCACTCCAAATTTTTTAAAACTACCATCTCTATCATAAATTATAGATGGTTTTATAAAATGAATAATTGCAAAAAGAAAAACAAACAATATAATTGATAAATTTAATTTATTTTTAACGATAAACGGTTTTTTTAAAAAATACATAATAATATATTATATTATTTCATAACAAATCTTTCATTTAATATTTTTGTAATTTTAAATGAAAAATATTCAGATATTCTTTATATTTGCTGATTTTTTATTCAATCCATTATATCATCTGGATCTCTATCCTCAGGATAATAAGTTCCATCATAATAATCATTTCCATATTGATTTATATCATTTCCTTCACTATCTTCATTCGTATCATAGTTATCGTCTTTAAAATCAGGTTCATTCATTATTTCTTCTAAGTCTCGTTCTTGCAATGTGTTTTTAGGTTCATTGTCGCTTTCTATATTTTCCATATTTTCGATTTCTTTATCATAAAAATTTTTGTCATATTTAACCAAACCTTTTTGTTGTCCAATATTCCAATCTCCCATCTTATAACGCTTAAACATATCTTCAATAGCCCTTTCATCTTTTGAAAGATTTCCTAATTTATTTATAATTTTTCTTTTTTCTTCGTTTTTATTTTTTCTTATTTTTTCTGATATTTCTTCATAAGAAAGTGAATTATTATTATCATTCATTTGCAAATCGATAAAAATTACTAATAAAGATGCAACCCGTTGTTTATACTCATCCATATTTCCTTGTCGTATGTCCATTTCTCCTAATTCATTTATTATTTCCTCATTTTCTTCTTCGATAGAATAAGAACCAGTCATTTGTTGTGAAACATCTTCATAATTTTTCATTTGCTGACGTATATTTTTCTTTTTTTCTTCTTCATCTGTAGCAAGTAATGTATCATCATTTGCTAATGTGATATATCCATAAAATGTTGAATATAAACAATAATCATACAAATAAAAAATAGTTTCTTCGTCAAATAAAGAATAAAATGTAGATTCATTTTTTGTAATTTGAGAATAAATCGGAATTTCTTGTATTAACATCAGTATATCCATTAAATATGTCTGTGCTTTTGACAACATTTTTATTATCAGTTTATCCCCATAAAATCTTTTGGTTTTTTCCCAATATTCTTCAATAATTTTTTTCAAATTGCCTTGATGTATATTTGATATTTCCCAAGATTTTGGAATGAAATTATAATATTTTTCGTTTATTATCATTTCTGGACACATTTTAATCATCATAAAAATTGAGTTTTCGATATTTTTTTTAAAAATATGAATATGAGATGTTTTTTCCATATTATTTCCATAATTAAATATATTTTTCAAATAATTTTCAATCATTTTGTCTTTCTTTTTCGTTTGTTTTCCGAATTTTTTTAAAAAATAATTTATTTCTGAAAACATATTGTCATTCATTTGTTTCAAATAATCTTTAAAATCATTCAATTCTTTTGTATTCTCACTTAAATATCTTGTTGGATTATAATTTTTTAATAAATTTCTCAATAATATACGAAAATCTTTTTCAATAATTTCAGAATCATATTTATCGTATTTTTCCAATAAATCATTTAATACATTTATTTGTGTAAAATATTGGAGTTCTTTTATTTTGATAATATTTTTTTCTCTAACAATATTCATTAATTCGTTAAATTTTTTATACGTATCTTCAAAATCTCCATATTTATCATTTCTTTTTAAAAAGCTGATTTTTTCATATATATCCCAATTTTTATTGTATCCCTCAGGTTTTTTATTGCAAATTTTTTCAAAAAATATAGGAACTGGATAATCATTATCATAATTACAATAATATATTATGGTTTTGTAAATGTTTTCCTCAAATATATTTTTCCCTTCTGTTATATTTTTTCTTAATTGTCCAGTAAATGGGGAATGAAATAAAATATGTGGGTTCGAATATTGGTATATTTCATTTATTAGTTCTCTATTTTTTATAATATTGTTTAAATATTGTTCTATTTTTGCAGTTGTAAGTAGGGTTTCTTCTCTTGTAAAATATTCAATTGGTTTTATCAAATCACTATCATTACAACAAGCATTTTCAATAAAATATATATTTCCAGAAGTTTTTAATAATAAATCTTTTTTTTTTACTATTTCATTTATAATACCTATTATTCCATATCCAAATAATATATTTTTACCTTTTATTATATTTATCATTGTTCTTTGTTTTTTATTTCCGTTTTTTATTAAATCAACCAATTCTTTTTCAAATTGTTCTGTGATAGTGTTTAATTGTTTTAAAGAAACATCAACTATAGGCGGCAAATATGAAACCCATTTTGAAATAGAATGCTCTTCTGGAATAATATCATCAGGGTGCAGTAATATGTATTCTCTTTTTTTCAAAAAACGCTCGTTTATATCTTGCCTTATAATTATTCGTTCCATCACATCTTTTATACCTTTTTCATATTCTTCAATATTTATTTTTTCAATAGAATTCCAAGGAGAAACCCCACTTTTTAGTTTTTTTAATACACACGCAAAATAATTTATGAATGAAGTGTTTTCAATTCCACCTGAAAGAGGAAATCCATCAAATGAACGAACACATCCAGGAAATCCTTTTTTCGTATTGAATGATGGAATAGCGGTTTGAATGGAAATAATTACACAACACGAAATTATCCAAAACATCATTCGATTTTTATAAATGTCATATGGTATTTGTTTCTTTTTTTTCGTTGCTGCTATTCTATCATATTTTTCTTTATTTGTAATTAATTTGTTCATTTCTTCAATTGTTATTGAAATGACAAAGTCTTGGATGTCTTCTAAAGGCAACCCCATATTATCACACAATGTTTCTGTTATATTATATATCACTTCATTCAATTTGTTTTCAAAATTCGGTTTATTAATAACCTTTTTCTGAAACATTTCATTTATTATAACATTCAAGTCTTTTTCCATTATTTCGTGTGTTTTTATTTTTATTCCTTCTCCTGTAAACATTTCTTCTGTAACGTAATCTATTTTTCTTAAGGTATAGCCACTGTACATATCTACAATCGCATCCCCATCATCACTTAATACTCCATTTGTACGACAAATTTGATATAATTTTTGCATATAATCCCCTCCTAAAACAAATGTTTCCGCTAATTTATATAAAGATTGTGGAAACAATTTTGTGTTTGTTTCTTTGCAGTATAACCAATGCGGGTCTTCTTTTAATTGTTCTATCATTGGTTCTCGACAATACAATTTAACAAATTTATAAATGTCATTTTGTTTTTTAGTAAAATCTTCCTGAGACAATATTACATCCCTTATTTTTTGATGAGGCGATACTAATATCGTTGCGTTTTCCTCATCTGAATTGATGTAAGTTCCTAAATAATATTTTATATTATTATATTTATTCTGCTGTAATTTATTTAAATTAAATGAATTATGATTTTTTTTAAAATCGTTTTCAATAATGGACTTAATAAATACATCTAGCTGTCCAATTGTCATAGAAACACGGGTTTCCATATCTTCATTTATTTTTTTATTTTTCAAATTTTGCATCATCATTTTTTTAAAATCTACTTCTTCACACATTTTATTTTTTTCATTTTTCAAACATTGATTGGAAAAATTGCAAAAAACATCATTGGAAATAAAAATATCATCTTTAGACAAAGTGTCATCTGGTATCCATTGATTTTTTAATCGTTTGTAATAATTTATTTCAATATTTTGATTGTCTCCTTTGTATAATAATAAAATCGCATATTCTCCATCTTTAACTTGTTTTTTTCCTTCTACAAGCGTTTTTGCAAATTCTTCCAAATCATTTTCGCGAACATTATATTTGCTTCTCAAATTTTCTTTTAAAAATTCAAAAAAATTGGTAGGTTCCATAATTTTTTTTTCTTTTTTAAAATTTTCCAAAATTTCATATTGCGTATCATCCATATCTTTATCATAATAAACATCATATTTATTGTTATCATTTTGTAGTTCTCGAATACTATAATATTTTTTTGTTAAATATCTTAAATTACAATTTCGGGGTCTAATTTTTTCCAATTCAGAAAGGTCATCTATTTTTTTTTCTTGAAAATTATCAATTAATTCATTTGGTGTTTTTAAATTTTTTACTGTCATAAAAATAACAATATTTAACAACATCTTAATGTTGTCAATTTTTAAAAGATTATTGTACAATTCCGAAGTATTTATTTTTTTAATAAATTCATCATTCATTTTATAAGCATCGATAAACATATTGTATAATTCTTTTTTATTGGATAAAATATTTCTGATATTATTTACGGGTTCATTGGTGTTTCTTTTTATAAATTCTTTTTGTTTGTCAAATAATTTTGAATTTTCGAATAACTTTTTTTTATAATCAATAATTCCATTTTTTACAAAATAACGAATTTTTTTATAATGATTATAATTTATGTATTCTCTATAAATTGCAAACGGTTCTAATAAAGAAATTATTTCTTCCGTTGAAACATTGTATTTATTTTTTTTTAAAATATCATCGATCAATATATTAGTTTGGGGAATGATAGAGTTTAAATATTTTTCGAATTTATCATTTTCATTTTTTAAATTTTCATCCAACGAAAAATTTCTGGCAGAATTTAAAAATTCAAAATTTTCATCATAACTTATTTCTTTTGTAAAATCATCAACAACTTGTTCATTTATTTTTTTGTTTTTATTTAAAAAACGAAACATATGAAAAATATTTTGATGTAAATTAACCCTCTCTGAAATATTCGTATTCGGTAAATTAATTTTTGAATAAGAAGAAACAATATGAGGCAAAACCAATAAAGATTTTAATGTTATTTTATCATCTGGGGTAAGATTATTTTGGACATAAACCGTTTTTCCATTTCTCATTAATTTTGCATCTTTTTTTTTCAATCCTAAGTTATAACGATGTATCGCGTATTTTTTTCTGGTTTCCATTTCAGTATCAACTGTACTTATAAAATCACCTAAATTATCTATAACAACATCCATATTTTCTAAAATTTCTTTTTTGATTGTTAAGAATGTATTTTCATCGTTTTCTTCTTCGTATGGTTCTTGAGGTGTAAGGTGAGGGTTTAATTTTGAATATAAATTGCTATATTTGTTTTCATTATCAATGTTAGATAAAAAACTATTTTCTTTGTATTGTTTTGTTATATCATCCATCATTTGTAAGTCATCTGCTAAATCAACATTAATAACATCTATTTGTGGAATATCATTAAACAATTTTTTTTTATGAGAAACAACTGGAACAATCCATTTTAAATTTATGTTAAAATTCTTAATTTTTTCAATTAATGGTTTATATAGTTTTCCAAATGCCACATTATTTGTAACATTTCCGTCATTGTCAAAAACTGAAAACTGATTACGTAGTTGTTTAAACCGTTGAATTAATCTATGTATATTTTCCATAACTTCTTTTGTTCGTTTTATATTTGGAATAGTAGACAATAACTCATCCATTAAATCATTCGCTTGTATTTCAACTCCATATCGTTTTTGCCCTTCAGGTAATTCAACCATTTGAGTTATTTCTTCTAATTCTTCTCCAAAAATCAATTCGTCAGCAACAACATATTTTTTTTTCAAAACATCGTCTATATTTTCATCAGCTTTTGCTTTTTCTGGGGTGTTTATTTTCATATTTCCATTTTTTAAATATTCAATGGATGCTTTACTTTTCATAGGAATATTTTCTTCTTCTTCTTCCTCTTCCTCTTCCTCTTCTTCTTCTTCTTCTTTTTGTACCAAAATAGAAGGTTTGGACCTTATTTCTATTTTCTCAATTGGTATTTCTTCTGGAATTCCCTTATATGCAAAATCTATATATATAACCGACACAATTGGATGTGTTGTGATTTCAATCATATCTTCTTCTAAATTTGTAATTTCTCCAGTAATAACTGTTGGAAAATCTCCTCCTATATAAATATTTATCCAAGTTTTCGGATAAAGGTCATTTTGTCTTGCGTATCCTTCTTTATCACTTCTACTCAATAAAATGATAGTTTCAATACTTTCATCCGTAAAATTCCCTTTTTCTGTAATTGAAAGTTTTTCTTTTTTTAATGTTTCTGTATTTATAATAATTAATTTTTCATCATCAATATAATCGATAAAATATATGTTGTCGTGTAACCCCTTATTATTCGGTGCGCTAATTTGTATAATGTCTCCTAATTTTAATATAATACCTTTACTTTCGGTGCTTTCCATTGAAATATTATATTATATTATATCTATAATTTATTCTGTTTTTATGATTTTTATATTGATTTTTATTTTTTATAAAACAAAAATAAAAATATAAAAAATTGAAATATATTTTAAAAATACATAAACATTATATTAAAGATACATTAAACGCATATTCGATATGGCTTCCTACACAATTGATACCGTAAATTTCAACACTCAGGTAATTAATTCAAAAGAATACAAAACAACAGTTGATTATGAGATTTTGAATTATGACAAAAATATTATAGATGACGGTGATATCCATAATGGTATTTATCGTTCTGTTATTATTTCCCCTGAAGATAAAACAGTTTTGTCATTTTCACTTCCCAAATCAATTCAAACAGAAGAATTCATCCAAATGTATCCCGATAATGTTTCATTTTCGTCGGATATCGTTGTATCTGACTATATTGAAGGAACGATGATCAATTTATTTTATGATGAACGTATTCATTCGTGGGAAATTGCGACAAAAACCGCTATTGGTGGTAATTATTGTTATTTCACGGATACTTATAGCGAACATACAAATTTCAAAAAAATGTTCATTGAAACGTTTGGTTATGTTAGCGAAGAGATGAATTTGAATGATATTGGTGAGTTAGAATTATTGCCTAAAAATTACTGTTATAGTTTTGTTTTGCAACATCCAAATAATCATATTGTTTTAAACATTGAATTCCCTTCTCTTTATCTGGTGGCTGTTTATGAGATTGTTAAAAATTCTACTACAGCAGTCAATATTCCCTTATCAGAAGTGAAAAAATGGGATATTTTTGCAGAAAATGAAGATGAACTATCGATTAGTTTTAAAAGTACCATATATTTTCCATACGAATACACAACCGAAAACGATACATACGACAAAATTATTCATTTTTATGCGAATTCAGTTTCTTCACAATATTTGAATGTTGGGATTATGATGACAAATACCAAAACTGGAATGAGAACAAAAGTATACAATCCCTTATATTCTTATTTGAAGGATTTGAGGGGAAATCATCCAAATTTGAAATACAACTATTTGTGTTTATGCAGAAACGGGCGTCTTTTCGAATTTTTGAACTTTTTCCCAAAATACAATGATATATTTCATCAATATTATGATGAAGTTATGAATGGTATTTCGTCTTTACATATATCTTACTGCGAACAACAAGTGAAAAAAAATAAAAATGTTGAGTTATTAAAAGACCCCTTTATGAAAAAGCATATTTACAAAATTCACGACATATATTATGTATCGAGATTGAACCCTCTATTTGGATACGGAAGAGGCTTTGTTTCAAGAATGGATGTCCATGAATACTTTGAAAGCTTGGAAATAAAAGAACAATATTATATTTTGAAAAAATGCAGAGAGTTAATACCTGAAAACAATTTGGTTGATTTTGAATGATTTTGCATTGTATGATGATTATGTTGTGATAAATTTAACTGTTTTATGACTGTATGATGAATTTATGTATATGACTTTTTGTAATTTTATAAAAAACAAAAAAAATAAAAAACAAAAAATAACAAAAAATGAATGAAAACTAAAAAAATGGGTTTCATTCATTTTTTTATTGAATATTTTGCAATAGTTATAAAATAAATTTACGAAAGTAATTTATTATAGATATTGGATAATTTACTTAAATTTTGAATATATTTCATTGAATGATTTTTGTTTTCGTCTGACATCATTTTTACGGGTTCTCGTAAAGTATCAATCATTCCCAATAACTCTTTTGAATTTGACAAATTTCCCAAATCTTCCTCATAATTCTTATCAAAAAAAAATGATATGTCTCCTTTTTCTATTACGTTAGTATAAGGATTAGAAACATAATTATACCATACTTTAATTATTATCGTTGGATTTGCTTTTTTTGCCATTTCAATTGTTTTTTTTGCAGAAATTATATCCATATTATCGGGAAAAATTGTTATAATATCATTTAAAAAATCAAAAAAATGTTCGTTAAATGTTCTTAAAATCACCGTTTTATCTGTCATTTTTCAATATTTATTATGTTATATTTATATTATTTTTTATTTTTACAAATCAAAAAACGAAAAAAAACAAATTATATTATTGGTTTTGGAATATTTTGTATGTCTTGATTTCTTTGTTGTTGTAATTGGTCTATCGTTAATCCAGAAGAAACCTTGTCAGGTCTATATGTATCAGGTGGTGTTTGTATGATTGACCCATCTTGATTTGCAGGAACATAATTATACATTTGTCTCATTCCTCCCTTTCCTTTAGCACTTAATTCTTCAGGTGTCATATCATAAAAAGTAAATTGTTCAGAAACTATATTTGACCCACCAGAATTACTTGCATAATTTGATAATGAAACCCCAATTGGTTCTCCATTTCCAAAATTCGCTTTTTTCAGTTTTTCTTTTATTTTTGGTTCAAAATGTTTTATTATGTCATCCCCTAATATTAATTGATATTTATTATTTACTAATAATAAACACGGTACATTTGTTATATGTGGAGGCATAATAATAATAGAACCATTTTCTAATACTATTTTTGTTTGGTTTGTTTTTTTGTCATAAAATCTTTTGTCTATACAAATACAGTTTATTTCATTCGTCAAATTGCCTTTTACAATAAAATTTAGTATTTTTTGTGAATGTTTGCAATAATTACTATAATATAATATATCCATATTTGTTGAATATATTATTTTTTTTTATGTTATTTCATATATTACACATTTTACATTTTTATTGTTTTATATACTTTTTATACACATACTGTACAATATTCTATTTTGAAAATAAAAAACACCATAGATTAATGAAGATAAAAACAACTTATAAATTATCGAAAAATAAAATACTTCTGTCTTTTTTGTGACAATTAAAAAATACAAAAGATAAATAGCAGTTAAAACAAAAAAAGCATATCCAAATACACTTAAATAGTAAAAATACAAACAATATTTATTATCAAGAGGACCAAATAGATAATCATTTGAATTTTCCATTTTAATTATACATTGTTTTTAGAAAAAAAACCAATAATTCGTATATTATATCCTATTTATTTATATGAATATACTAAACATTGGAAATAATAAATTAATAAGTAAAAAAAGTATTACAAATATAAGTAGTGCGTTAAATAATGAAAATATAATAGACCTCGATAAAAATCGTTTCAAAGCGTCTTATGTGTCAATTATAAATGATATTTCGAATAATATATCAAATCACGTGGACTTATCTAATAATTGTATTTATGATGAAATTTTAACATTTATTGATTATAATACTTTTTCAAATTTAATAAATGATACTTATTTTGAAAAACAAACCGATAGTTCTACCAAAATAGACTTATTTGCTTTATATTTAAAAGGACAGAAAATTCTTTATACTGAATCAAAAACATATTGCGAACAATGTTTGTATATGTTAATGCTACCAACTATATTCATATCTGCGATATGTACTGTTGTAAGTGTTTCATTAAAAACATATGATTTTTCACCTAATATTATTTCTGGATTAACATCTTTTAATTCTTTTTTACTTGCGATGGTCGCTTATTTAAAATTAGACGCAAAATCAGAAGCTCATAGAATGACTGCATATCAATTTGATAAATTACAAACTGAAAGTGAATTTTTATCCGGTAAAATATCTTTAATTTCAACTGAAAGTAGTGACATACAACAATTTGTGGAAAAATTACAAAAACAGGTTTCTGAAATAAAGGAAACAAATCAATTTATTATTCCTGAAATCGTTAGGAGAAGATACCCAAAAATATATTCTTTTAATATTTTTTCTTTAATGAAAAAATATAAAATAAAACTAATTGAACTAAAAACCAATTTAATGTTAAAATATAAAGAAATTGAACGATTTTATCCCAATGTGCCTTCTCAACTATTGATAGATAAAAATAAAATCATAACAGACATCATATATTGCGGAAATATGTCAGAAACAATAAATGAAGAAATCTATAAAGAAATAAACGAATTTGAAAAAGAACAATATAATAGCAAATATTTTTGTATGTTTTTGAGAACTTGACCCACTATTTTTAATATTTATTATAAAAATATATTATTATATATTATAAAATGAGTATAAAATCACTTAGATTTATAACAGATGACCCTGAAATACGTAGCTCTTTAATGAGTATGGATATTCGACAATTTAATTCAGAACACAGTGGTTTTCCTAATAGTAGGTTAGAAATTGAAAGTCATATTAAAAGAAGACAGACAGATTTTTGTAGAGAATATAAAAGTGATTTTTTATTGGATCAATTAAAAGATAAAAAAACAACAAGTATATTTTTTCATAATGGATTTGAAATAGCAGGATTATTAAATTTTACAATAAAAGAAGATATAAATCACGAACGTTATTTATATATTGAGGGTATGTGTGTTCCTACAGACCATAAAGGAAATGGCACTAAATTATTGAACTTTACAAAAATGATAGCAAATAATCTAGATATTAATAAAATAAGTCTCTCTTATTTAAAAGATAGTGCTGGTTTTTACAAAAAAAATAATTTTAGATTGTATAATGATGGACGAGCTGTATTTAATATGAGAGGTGGTAGCGGAGTAAAAACGTTGAAAAATAAAAACAAAAATAAAAAGTGTAAAAAATATACGAAAACAAGAAAATTTAGAGAATGAATAATTTTACGAAGAAATAAACGAATTTAATAGACAACAATCATTCAACAGTAAATATTTTTGAAAATTTGAATTATGTATCACTTATAATAATAATAATATTAAAAATATATATTTGTTGATATTATTTAACTTTAGATATTCAATGATGTAAAACGCATAAAAATATATAAACGAATATTATAAACAAAATAAATTATAAATGGATAATTCATTGACGTGGAAAATAATAGACACTTATTTTCATGATAATCCAGAATGTCTGGTGTCTCATCATTTAGAATCATACAATGATTTTTTTAAAAACGGTATTTTTAAAATATTTAAGGAGAACAATCCTATCAGAATTTCATCAAATTATGACGAAAAAAGAAAAATACACAAAAGAGAATGTTTAATGTATTTTGGTGGAAAAGATGGAAAAAAAATATATTTTGGAAAACCAATTATTTATGATGAAGATAATGTCCATTATATGTTCCCGAACGAAGCAAGATTAAGAAATATGACTTACGCTATGACAATACATTACGATATTGATATCGAATACATAAACATACTAGAAGAAGGAGAGGACCCCGAAATTGTTATGGAAGAAAATATTATCGGAGGAGGATTATCTGCAGAACAAGAAGCAGAAATAGATTATTTACCTGAATATGTTTTTAAAAATCTAAAAAAAAACAATGGAATTAGTTTCTCTGATAATAGCGAAGAAAAAAGGCAAAAGGACATCCAAGAAATAAAAAAAATAAATAAAAAACATTTAACTACTGCGGGGGCGAGCCAGTTAAGAAATAAAATAGAAAAATCAATGGTTGGAGGTAATAAACAAATACATACAATAACATTGGAAAAAATTTATTTAGGAAAATTTCCAATAATGTTACATTCTGATTTTTGTATTTTAAAAGGGTTGCCACCTGATGTTTTACATACAATGGGAGAATGTAAATCAGATTTAGGGGGGTATTTTATTATACAAGGATTGGAAAAAACTGTTATCACACAAGAAAAATTCGCAGATAATATGTTATATATTCGTGAAATAAATGACGAAGAAACCCTTTGTTCTGCAGAAATAAGGTCAGTTTCTACTAACGCATCAAAACCTATTAGAACACTTTCAGTCAATATATTAAGTCCAACTAATAAATATACTAATAAAAATATCGTAGTTAATATACCAAATGTAAGAAAACCAGTTCCACTTTTTATTGTTTTTCGTGCTTTGGGTATTTTAACAGATAAGGAAATAATTAGCACGTGTTTATTGGATTTAGATAAATATGAACAAATGATTGATTTATTTATACCATCAATTCATGATACTGGAGGAATTTTAACACAAAAATTAGCATTAGAATATATAGCATCTTTTACAAAAGGAAAAAAAATAGAACACGCTTTAGAAATATTGTCCGATTATTTTTTACCGCATATTGGAGAAACAAATTTTAATGAAAAATCATATTTTTTAGGAAATATGGTTTTTCGTTTATTATCTGTTTATATCGGACTTGAAAAACCAATTGATCGTGATAATTTTAAATATAAACGGTTGGAACTCACAGGTTCTTTGATATATGAATTGTTTATGGAATATTATAATATCCAAATTAAAAAGTATCAGGTCGATTTTGAAGAAAAAATATTTTATAATAAAATAGTGTATGAAAATAACTTGCCCGATTTAGTTCAAACCTATTATAAAGAAATTTTTAAAAATAAAATCGTTGAAACCGGGTTTAATAAAGCATTTAAAGGAAATTGGGGAGCAAAATCACACACTAAAAGGGTCGGTGTTGTTCAAGATATAAATCGTTTATCTTTTAACAGTTATTTAAGTCATTTAAGAAAAACCAATCTTCCATTAGATAGTAGTGTAAAATTAGTAGGACCCAGAGTATTACACGGTTCTCAATGGGGATTTATAGACCCAATAGATACACCAGATGGAGGAAATATAGGATTGCACAAAACCCTAGCAATATCAACTCTTGTAACAAAAGGCGGTAATATGTTAAGAGAACCATTTATTTCTTGGATGAGAGAAAATATAAGTTTAAAATTTGTAAGTGAATGTTCTCATAAAATGTTGGCTTTTATGACAAAAGTTTTTATTAACGGATATTGGGCAGGTTCTATACTAGACCCTTTTGATTGTGTAAAAAAAATAAAACTATTTCGAAGAAACGCATTATTGCCCATTTTTATCAGCGTATCATTCGATATAAAATTAAACACTATTTTTATATGCACAGATGATGGTAGATTGACCCGACCAATTTTTTATGTAGATGAAGAAACCGGGAAATTTTCGTTTGAAAATGGGAAAAAAAAAGAAATATTGGAAAAAATAGAAAACAATGATTTTTCATGGAATGAATTAACAACTGGTTTTAATAAAAAGAAAATAAAAGATTTTAATTCAAAAGATTATAAAATCTACGAATTAGGTGATTTATATGAAAACGTTCATGACGAAAAAAATCCCTCAAAAATAGAAAGATTTTTATCTAAAAAAGCAATTATTGATTATATAGATAATAATGAAAGTGAAACTGCATTAATTGCATTAAATGCAGAAGATTATGAAACAAATAAAAATAAAAAATTTACACATATTGAAATTCACGAATCACTCATTTTTGGAACAATGTGTAATTTAATCATTTTTCCTGAAAATAATCCTCCTACCCGTAATTCGTTTTCCTGCGGGCAAAGCAAACAAGCGTGTTCTATGTATCATACAAATTATCAGGTAAGAATGGATAAAACCGGAGTTGTTTTAAATAACGGACAAATTCCTCTCGTAAAATCTAGATATATGGAACATATAAATGGAGAAAGAAATCCCTATGGTGAAAATGCGATCGTAGCAATTATGTGTTATACTGGTTACAATGTAGAAGATGCAGTGTTAATTAATGAAGGTTCTTTACAAAGAGGATTATTTAACACAACTTATTATAATACATATCACGCACACGAAGAAACCAATAAAACATATGATTCGGTTTCTATTTCGAAGTTTTCAAATATTGAAGAAGAAGACACAGTGGTAGGAACCAAACCTGGTTTTGATTATAGCAAATTAGATAAATATGGACTGATAAAAGAGGGAACAGAAGTAAATGATAAAACGGTTTTAATTGGATTGGTAAATTCTATTGATGATGCAAAAAAAATAGATGCATCTGTTATGCCAAAAAAGGGACAACTAGGAATTGTTGATAAAACATTTATAACAGAAAGTGAAGAAGGACAAAGAATTGCAAAAGTCCGTATTAGAGAACAAAGAATTCCAAATTTAGGTGATAAAATGGCTTCACGCTCTGGACAAAAAGGAACAGTCGGGTTAATCATCCCAGAGAAAGATATGCCTTTTACAAGAAACGGGGTTCGTCCTGATATAATTATTAATCCACACGCTATTCCATCTAGAATGACAATTGGACAATTGGTTGAGTGTGTTATAGGTAAAGCGTGTCTCGAATTAGGCGGATATGGGGATTGCACTGCTTTTGCAAATAAGGGTTCTAAAGTGGGAATATTCGGAGAAATATTAAGTAAATTCAATTATCATTCAAGCGGGAATGAACTATTATACAACGGAATGAATGGAGAACAAATTGAAAGCGAAATTTACATAGGTCCAACATATTATATGAGATTGAAACATATGGTAAAAGACAAAATTAATTATAGGGCTTTAGGACCACGTTCTACATTAACGAGACAAACAGTTAGTGGGCGTGCAAATGATGGTGGGTTGCGAATTGGTGAAATGGAACGTGATTCCGTCATATCACACGGAATATCCAACTTTTTATCTGAATCAATGATGGAACGAGGCGATCAATATTATATGGCTGTATGCAATAAAACGGGATTATTAGCAATTTATAACCCTTCTAAAAACGTGTTTTTTAGTCCAATGGCAGATGGTCCTGTAAAATTTGTGTCATCGATTGAGGGGGATGAAATGAATATAGAAAACATAACCAAATTCGGACGTGATTTTAGTATTATAAAAGTACCCTATTCATTTAAATTACTAATACAAGAATTACAAGCAATAAATATTCAATTAAGAATAATAACAGAGGACAATATTGAACAATTAGAAAGTTTATCATATTCAAATAATATTGGTAATATTATTAAAAATAGCGACCCATCCGCACTAAAAACAATTTTGAAAAATGCTTTGAATGATATCTATAGCCGCACTGGACAAACTATTCCAAAAGATTATAAAGAAAGTGATAAACCCTTTGAACCAATGCAAATATCACCCCCTTACCCACCATCACCACCTTACGGTGATTTATCACCAGAAATAGAAACAACTGACACTGATGCTACTAATAGTTTTTCTATTAATTATTCACTTTCAAAAAATAAACCATATTTATTGAACAAAAATACAAAAGAAAGTGTTTGGTTGTATGATAAAAATTTTCCGACAAATTGGAAAATAAAATATTCAGAAGA
>JACCDP010651602.1_pt1 | contig 72646 bp, 57 predicted proteins | sample 7445841 | NCBI WGS metagenome assembly JACCDP01 (sample SAMN15323441, study PRJNA562643) | freshwater metagenome | isolation source: river surface water | place: USA:Blue River Watershed | collected 2017-08-17 | reverse complement strand
TTTAGGTGGAAGCTTTATGGCTGGTAGAACCTATGACTTTAATAAGATAAAGAATGACATATCCGGTAATGCCAACTACATGCAACCTAAAGTTCCTAAGTATGTTCCACCTAAGAATACACAAGTAAAACCAATGCCCACAAATACTGTGCCAAAGCCTGCTCCAGTAAAACCAATGCCTACCAATACAGCCCCGAAGCCTGCTCCAGTAAAACCAATGCCCACAAATACAGCTCCTAAACCAGTAGGCCCTTCACAACCTCCCATGCAAATGCGCCAGTTTAAATCTAGATATCAATAAAATACTTTAGATCTTACACTTATCCCCATCACAGAATTTATCATCAGTATCGTGTACTAACTTAGAACCAATCTCCCATTTAATTTTATTTTTAAGCTCTAGATATTTAGCTTCGTCAATTGTTTCATATGGGGGTTGCACATAGCCATGGTCTTGATTAGGCAAGAAACTAATACTCTTCAACTTGCGTTGGTAGGTATCTAAGCAAGTCTTAATGTACTTTGCTTCATCAGGGTTGAATGTAACAGTGATGCTGACTTGGTTATCAGCCCAGTAGTGCTGCATGTCAGCAGCGTTGTTAAACTGCTCCCAGATAGTTACCTCTGTTTTGCCTTTTTCAAAGTAAGGCTCTTTAACTGGAAATAATACGCAATACGTGTTTGGTGCGTAGGTATCAACTTCTACTTCGTATCCTGCTTGAATAGCTTCTTGAAGTAAAGGGCTAGTGTCTTCTACTCTAATGCGTCTAATATAGTATTCGCTATGCGCGTAGTGAATACCAGGAGTACTTCCAGGTAATAAGCTAACTGTACCGCTAGGTTTAACACTGGTTACCTTAATACTTCTAGGAATACACAACCATTCAGAGTATATCTTATCCCAGTTAGTAATTAATTCGTATCCATAGCCACACATATAACTAAAATATTTATCTCTACCAAACTTAGAAATGGCTTGTATAATCCCAGACTGTGAGCAGCCAATTCTGCGATTACGCATAGTAACAGCGTTGGTTCTGGCGTTGTGAGTAGGTACCAAAGTAACTGTTTTTGCATATAAATAAGCGTATTTAAGGGTCTCAAAAAAGTCCTCAACTGTTTCATGTCTGGCAGGAAATGTCTCAACCAAACAACAAAGCTCATAAGGCTCTAAAGTTTGCTCAGCGCAGGGGTTAGCACCCTTGGCTCGCTTATCTTTGAAGTCTGGTTCATCAATAAGTCTAGAGTAAGCCCTCATATTCTCTAGCCAGATAATACCAGGCTCGCCATTAACAGCAATTCTTTCTGCTACATCAGTATAATCTTGACCCAGTACTGCTTTGATGCTGTTATTACTAGCCCAGCGTCTATCCCACAATGCTTCTTGATCTTGCTTAAGATCTATAAACTCTTTATTATCGCTTTTACCGAATAAAATCTCTGCTGAACGCCTTACGCCGCCGCTAACAACACACTTACCAATGTAATTAAATAAATCTGCGACTTGCCAAGTAGCTATATAAGCGCTTTCAACTCCTTCAGGAAGCTCTAGAGTCTTTTTAATATCTTTAATAAGCTGGATAAGTGGGTCTGGGCCTGAGCTAACACCTCCAAAAGTCTTTAGAGGAACCCCTTTGGCTCTTAAATTACTATAATCAATGTTTCCTGCTTGTTTGGAGTCAGTTACATAGCTATCTAAAACATGCTTGAGAAGTTCAACCCATCCTTCACGAGAATCTTTGACTACAAAAGTCATTTCTAAATCAATTTCAGGCTTTTTAATACGAACTTCACCAACGTAAGCATCTTTACTAGCATCATAAAGCTTTTCTGCGCCTCTTAAATCACCTCCAACACCAACACCAAGCATTGACATATCCATTAAAAAACAAAATGGAGCTGAAAAGTCAGTAGCAATGTCTTCTGTACTAACAAAAGCGCAGTTGTTAAGAGCTGCTCCGCCTTTTTTAGCTACTATATCAGTGCCCATAACCCATAAGCCTCTTCCAGGAGGCAAAAACTTAAAATCCCACATTCTTTGAAACATTTCTTTAGCTGATTTAGTAGCCTTGGCTTCATCCCAGGGCAAAGTAAGAGCTGCACAGTGATCTTTTTGAATAGAAAATACGCCGTTAACAACTCTAAGGCAGGTTTGCCAAAATTCTTCAGTTATATTAGCGTCTATAGGACGTGCGTAGGTTCTTTTATAGGTAAAGTAACCCAAAGGGCCCCAGCTGGGCTGCGAATTTTTAAATTTTGAGAGGAATTCTTCATCCTCTAAACTGAAACTTAGTGTAGTCATATCAACCTCTATGATAATTAGTGGTTGTAAACTATACCAGGTCTTTACAACGTTTCAAGTATGTTTGTACTAGTCTAAATAACCCTTGTAAGCACTGTAAACAATAGGAAATCTATCGCTAACCATTTTCTCCATAGCCTCAGCTAACAATCTCATTTCATACTGAGCTTCTGGCTTGTTTCTAAGACCTAAAAATTTCAAAACATTCAACAAATTAGCCGTAGCAATATAACTAGTAAAGGTATTCTGGGGAAGTACTCCTCTAGCCTGCTCTCTACATATTCCAGCCTCTATCAAATTGCCATAAAGCTTCAAAGCTCTTCTATTTAGCTCTTTAACCTCGTCAGAAGCTCTTTTAGTGTATGCAGCTATTTCTCCATCCACTGATTGTACTACTGGATTAATAGTTTCATCAGTGCTGGCTTGTCTATTGCTCTCAGCTTGAGCTCTAAACACTACTGGAGTATAAACCCTAAGATCGCTAGAAGTATACCTACGAGAAACCTCGTTATAACTCCAAGTTCTATGCCTCATATGCTGCTTAGCTATGTACATAGGAACTTCTATTCTAAATTTCATTATACAATGCTCAAAAGGAGTCGAATGTTTGTGATTCCATAGATATTTAATTAAGTCTACGTCACGCTTTTCCATATTTTTATGATGAACGTCAAAACTAACCCTAGCAGCATTAACAACGTCCAAATCACTACCCATAGAATCAAGAAGCTCAACCTTACCAACGTAAATATCCGCTGAGTCCAGTAGGGTAGCACTAAGTAGTACTTCATCTTTAGTTTCCATATAACCTCATAGCTAAAAAATAGACAAACCTAGGGCTATTATACCTAAGTAATTACCTAAGTCTACTTTATCTTCCCCACCTATTTCCGCCACCGCTTCCCTTGCTCCATCTGCCAGTTCCATTCTTTGCCTCAGGCTTCTTTGCCTCAGGCTTCTTTGCCTCAGGCTTCTTTGCTTCAGGCTTCTTCTGTTCTGCTTTTTTCTTCTCAGGAAGATTTGGGCAGCCAAGAGTTCTTAAAGCATCAATCAGATCGCTGCTATCAGCCTCGACAACAATCTTTGCCGTTACGGCATAGCGTTGCCTACCATCCATCACGAACTCCTTTAAAACCGTTAAACATAAGGTCTTATTTAGAGCCCCAGTTAATCTATGCTGTAATTCCACCACTGGTGAAGTGTAGGTTGACACCCTGAATTGTTCAGCTAATAAAATACCCGCAGGGTGCTCTTGAATATTGGGAACCTGATGTCCCCATAAAACCAACTTAACATTTGCTGAGTATGTGTGAGTTCCTTTACCTGACTCTACAACTTCTGCTGAATTAAACCAGCCTTTCTTTATTGATATGGTGTTATGAGCACCCCAATTAAGATTCACAGCTAGCATCTCACCATTAGGGCTAAGTAGCCCAACGCGCTCCAGTAGAGCCATGTTATGGCCAATTTTTCTCTCTTGCACAACTGGCTGTAAAAGAGGATTTGTATGTTTGGTTGTCATTTTTCACCTTTCTTTGGTTAGACATTAATACCAGTCCGAATTGGACATATACTTATGACAGAATAAAGGAGGTATTTATGCGCTTTTTAGATAAGTTAGGCGAAGCAATAGACAAGAAGAAAATACGCCCAAGAGTTGAAGTTTATTTGTATGATGATAAAGGCAGGGTGTTAGCTTCTAGAGCCCAAGAAGGCCATTCTAATAATGTACCAACCAGTTGGAAGTTCCCAGGGGGCGGAGTAGAAGGATCTGCAGGAGTTAATGAAACAGCTAAAAGAGAAGCTTTAGAAGAAGTAGGCTTTACTACAGCAGGTAGAGTTCATGCTTTAGATACTAGGCCTAGACTAACTAAGTGGCCTGAGTTTTTTAGAAAAGATATGAAAAAACAAAAGAACAGAGACTTTCATGCTCAGTACACCTACTTCAGAGCCGCTCCTATAGGTAGCAAAGATGACTCAGAGCTTGGTGCAGATAAGGATACTCTAAAAGGCTTAGAGATGGTGCCAATAAGAACTTTAATAAAAGATCTTGAGACAGCTATAAAACATCCAGATAACAAGTACTCCGTATTTGACAAGGAAAGGCTGCATGGCTTGAAGTCTTTACAAACTAAATTAGAATCAGCAGGAATAACAAAGAAGTCTAGCGCTGAATTACCCATTATATACCCAGATGCTATAAACTCTTCAAAGATACTAGCAGAGCTAAACGACGTAACTACTTACATGAATAGCACCACTATACCTAGAGAGCTAAGCCTATTAGTAGATAAAGATATAGGCCTATTATTCAGAGCTTTCTTAAAAGATAAGAATCTAGATCCTTGCTCAGAAGAGATAGAGCAATGCATAGCATTAACAAGCCCTATAATGCTTAGACTAAAAGAATTCTTTAAAAGGCCTAGACCGCATGAAGCAGCTAAAATACTAGGTATAACTACTTCTCCCGCAGCTAGTGACGCTGCTCTATATAACGACTATGAGGGCCACGAAGGCAACATGAAGTACACTGGGTCCTACCCAGGAGGCCATGCTATGCAATCTAGATTTATAGCTAAAATGCTAGGTTTAAAATACCCAGACCTGCAAGAGCAATTACTAGATATTTCGGATTTAATAGCAAATACTAGAATAGCTCTGGGGGTTCACTTTAAGTCAGACAACGATTACGGTAAACTTTTAGCTGAGAGCTTATTTGATTTAATAGGATAAAGCCATGTACAACGATATTTTTAGCTTAACTTTAGACCCCTTTTTTAAATTAGCCATAGAGCTAAAGCAAGCAGGGGTAAAAAAAGAATACCAATCTAGAGCAGGAGGCTTAAATGACAAAGGTAGAGAGCACTTCAAAAGAACAGAAGGCGCTAACCTAAAGCCCCCTGTAACCTCTAACCAAGCAAAGAAATCCCCTAGCGACGCTAAGAGACGTAAGTCGTTTTGTTCTAGAATGGGTGGTATGAAGGCAGATCACAATATAGACTGCAGAAACAATCCAGATAAAGCTATTTGTAAAGCTTTAAATAGATGGGATTGCTAATGGACATTACTAAATTAGCCTATATGATAGGCGTTAAACTAGCAATGGCTAGATTTGGTCCTACAACTCAGGTTGGAGACCCTGATGGCAGAGATATAGTTAAAGACAGAAGAAGGTATTTAGAAAAGCCCGACGATGCCTTTAGGATGGCCGACACTAAGCGTTCTTATAGACAACCTCAAACTAATCAGTTTGGTAATGACTATACAACTAGAACTTATCCATCTGTTGGCGGAAATTTACAAGACGACTTTACTGGTAAGAAATCTAGGTCTGGTAGAATACCTAAGTCGCCTCAAGTTTCTAGAACATTTTTACCTTAGGAGATTAAATGACAACAGGTTCAGTAGGCGTAACTAAAAAACGCGTAAGAGTTATAGAACAGCCTTCTAGCACTCACTCAATAGAGTATGAGCAAGAAGTTTATGTGGTAGACACCACAGACGAGACCTTGACTTTACAAACAGGTACAGAAAGCGCTGGCGTTGATTTAACCGGCTCAAATAGCATAGGAACTGCTAGCAGTGCAGACACTATTATAGGCGCCAACAACTCAGGTAATACCACAGTAGTATCTTCTCCAAGCATAACTATAGGTACAACAGATAGCTCAGTATCTATAGGAACCTTAGGAGGAGCAGACACTATTATAGGCGCCAACAATACAGGCAATACTACTAATATTCAATCTGCTTTAACCATGATAACCTCAGGAGCTAGCGCTTCAACTATTATAGGAGCTAACTTAACTAGTAATACTTGCAGTATTTTATCTAGAGAAGTTACTATAGGTGACTCAGCAGGGGACAGAAGTATATATATAGGATCTCCAAGCACTACAGAAACAGGACCTAACTCCATATACCTGGGCGGCAAGACTTCTACAGTTCAGATAGGTAGGGTAGACTCTAGCAATCCTTACTCTACTTTGGATATAAAGTCTAGAACAATTAACATAGGCTCTAACGCAGTAACAGGGGGAACTAATAATCAAAACAGCTTAGTTTCAGTGTATGGGGACAGTGTAGCAATTACCTCTAAAGCTAATATAGACTTAACTTGCACATCAGACTTTACAGTAACTGCTAGTGACGATATTACCTGCAGAGCAGCGGATACCACTACTCTAGATTCTGTGTATGTCTCTAATTCTGGTACTAGAACCATGTATTCTATAGTTATGGATAAGCTATCAACTGTACATAACACCCATACTTACCATAGCGGTAATGTAGATATAACTTCTGGAGCGGCTCAAATAAATAACTTAGATGGGGTAGAACTGTACAATAAAAAATCGGCTAAGCTAAGCATGGTAGGTGATTACTCTGATTCTTCGTCGCCTAGCGCTACTTTACAAGCCCTTAATGGTATTAGACTAGTAGGTAATTCGGGTGCATTAAACGGGGAAGTAACAGACGAACAAGGTTCCTACTTAGACTTAAAATCTAACGGCATAAATATAGCTATAAAAGGCTCAGGCGGTGGTGTGTATACAGAGACAGATTACACTACCTATAGCCTGACCTCTAAGGTCAATAGCATATTCAATCCTAGCGTATACTCATCTTTAGAAGCTACATCTATACAAGCATCATTAACTACTAGCGGATCTTTGGGAAAAGCTAACTTAGTTACTACGGCTGATAGTGTAGTTATAGCTACAAAAGATTCAGGAAATTCTACTATAGGTTTAGCTGGATTTAACACAGGTGTAGGAGGAGCTTCTACAAGCCAATTCTACTCATATGGAGGCTTTTATGCTGGACTTAGCGGATACGCACCTTTCACAGGCGTTCACATGTTTAGTATAGCTGAAAACGAAGACATACAAGTAGGCGATGCTGTGGTAGTTCTTAACAAATTAGCCTATAAGTCAAGCTCAGCTAATTCTAAGACTTGCGTAGGTATAGCTATTTCTATAAACTCTGGTATAGTAGAAGTAGCTGCTCTAGGAGACACAGAATGTGGACAACTAAAAGGATTCAAGGTTTGCGACGAAAACGGCGCCATAACAGCTGGGGACCTTTTAGTGACATCATCCCGTCCAGGGTATTTAATGAAACAGTCAGACGATATCGTGAGAAATATAACCGTAGGCAAATCCGCTTCAGAGGTTGTATTCGATCAATCTGGCCTCGCTATAGACATTTACGGCTTCATATACTGCGGCTAGGAGATATATATGTTATCGGAGACTCTATCCACTCTTGGAAATCACAAAAAAGCGGAAGACTTGTTATGCGTACTATTAGCCACTCTTAGAGCGGCTCATATTATCCACTGGACAGGTCATTGGCAAATTGATGGCTCAGCTCAATACGGAGATCATCTACTATTAGAAAGAATCTATACTGGCTTGGAAGACGAAATAGACGCTTTAGCTGAGAAGATAGTAAGCACTTTCGGACCACAAGCAGTAGATCCTATACATCAAATTAGCATGATGGAAGAAACATCAAAGGTTTTAACTGAGCCATGTGCAGATGTTTTAGTAAGATCTCTTGAGGTTGAAGAGAAATTACAAAAATTGTTTAAAGCAACATTTGACGAATTAGAATGTATGGGATACCTAACTTTAGGTATGAATGACCATATTATGAACATGGCTAATAACCACGACACTTATATTTACTTGTTGAGACAACGCTTAAGATAAGGTAGAGTGTATAATTAGCCTAGATATATAGGAGCTAATTATATGACTAATAAAACTACTAAAGAAGCCTTTAATTTAATGGACCTGGCAATAGGCGAAACACCCGCAGCTTTAAGGGCTGGACTAGGCGGGGCATTAGGAGGCCTAGCAGTTAAATATTTACCTAAAGATACCACCACTAGAACAGTAGCCCTGCATTCTTTAGCTCCGCTAGCTGGTTTAGGTTTAGGGGGCGCGGAAGCAGCAATAGGAGCTGCTGCACCAATACTTATGAAAAAAAATGACGTGCTAGGGGCTAGTTTAATGGGAGCTGCGTTAGGCGGGGCTAGCACATTAGCTCCAGTTGTACTAAACCCAACTCTAGAATCTGCTCCAGGGGCTATAGCTTCTCTAGCGGGATCTGCATTATTAGCTAGAACTAGCAACAAATTAGACGACATATCTAATGCTGTAAAATACCACGCAGATTTGAAAGCTGATATACTACCTAAAGTAGATAGAACAATGTCAAAGCAACGAGCTGATAAGTTAATATCTGACTCAAAAAATAGAATATATGAAGAAGCTATTCCAGCAGGCAAGTATTTAGTACAGAAGGTAGATAACTATAAGAAAAATAAGTACATAGCTAAGGAGTTAGAAGAAGTAGAAAAGCTTCTCAAAGAACCAGGCGAGAATTATAAAGTAGGGCATGTTAAAGAAGCAGCACCGTGGGGAGGTATAGCTAAAACTTTAGCAGGCGGTCTAGCCGGCTTAGGCCTTGGTTATCAAGGATTTAAGCGTCTGAGTGACGGCGGATACTTAGGGAATACCGCGGCTGATGGCAGCGCCTCACCAGGGCAAATAGCAGCAGGGCTAGGAATGGGTGGCCTAGGCGCTACAGGGGCAGTCTTAGGAGCTACAGGCAAATATAGAGGTATAGGTAGATTACTAGGTAGCGGTCTAAAATATCTAGCACCGCAAACTAGAACTCAAGCTGCTGGAGCACTGACTGGCGGAATTGGCGGCGGGCTTTACGGCATCAAAGATGGTAAGGAATCTGGTAAATCTATAGGAGGCACATTAACACAGGGCCTAACTTATGGTTTAGCAGGAGCAGCTTTGGGGAGAATGGCTCCTCCGCTGCTTGGTCATTTAGGTAAACTCAAGCCTACTCCAGGTTCTGCATACGACAGACTAGTAAATAAAATAAAGCCTCAAACCAATACCCAAATAGGAACTACAGCACTAGGAACCTCAGCAGGCGCAGCTGGAGGTATTACTCAGATAGACCAAGACGATGATGCTAAAATGATGGCAGGTAAGATCTTAGGTGGAGCAGCTTTAGGGTACGGAGCTGGGAGAATAGTTCCTCCAATACTAGGAGCTACTTGGAAAGGTACTCAAGCTGTGGGTAGAGGTGTTAGATCTGCCGCTACATATACAAAACAGAAAGCAGTAAATGCTAATAATGCTATACAAGCAACAAATACTGCACAGAATGCGGACAGATACAACATACTAGGAGGTCTAGCTGGCGGTGCAGCCGGAGGTTACGCTGCCTATAATACAGGTGATGAACAAACTCCAATGTATAGTAGAATAGGTAGAGCAGCGCTAGGTGCAGGGCTAGGCGCAGTGGGGGGTAGAGGGTTAGTAAGAGGCACCAGAATGGCTTTAGGAACTAACTACGGCAATGCTCTAAAGCAGCAAGCAGTTAGCAGAGCAGCCGACGGAACCACTCCAGGATTCACAGGCTATGCTAGACAAGCCTTTGGCGGCTTTAGGCAAAATGCTGGTAGAGCAGCTAACGAGCAGGCTGCTAATGCTAATAATGCTTTATCACAGCAACTAGCTAACTCTAAGCAAGACCTGTACCACGTATTAACAAAAGATATGGGAACTGGGGGATATGGTTTAGCCGGGGGAGAGGCCCGTAATGTTATAGGAGATATACAAACCAAACTAGGACCCAACGCGTCTAAAAGAGATTTAGCCGCTAGCCTACTTGGCGGTAGATTTAATAGCACTGATGCTGCAGTTGGGGGTTTACTAGGAGCCGCTAGTTCTGGATACGCAGCAGGCTCAGCGACAGATTGGGATCCAACAGCTATAGCTCTAGGCGCAGTAGCTGGTGGAGGTCTAGGAGCTGCTGGGGCAGGAAGCGCTAGATACATAGGCAAAGCTTTATCAGGTATTCCTAGCGGCGGTAATAATCTAAGGAAAGAATATCTAAGCAGGTTAAGCGATTCTAAGTTCTTAAATAACGAGATAAGTTCAGGAAGATTAGCAATATCTAATCCAGCTACAGCTACAAAAATGCAGTCTAGCATAAATAAAGCTAATGCTGGTATAGCAGTAAAACCAGAAACAGGATTCTTCTCTGTTAACCCACAAGGCGAGCTGGCTTATACAGCAGGTAGCAATGCCTCTAATATTCAAGTTACTGGCGACGTAGCTAAAGGACTTGGAGCTCTAGACCCTAGAACAGCTACTAACTCTATAAATAAAGCTATAAGTAGTTTAGCTCCAGCAGAGCAGCAAGCAATAACTCAAGTATTAAATAAAGGCGGTCAAGAAGCTGAGTTAATGCAACAAGCTTTAGCTGCACATACAAAAGATGTGATAAATGTAACTAATAAAACGCATGGCGATGTGGCTAACCTAATAAGTGCTTCAGTTAAAAATTCCGCTAGAGCTTCAGGTTTGGAGGGCTCAGCCTATGGAGCTAATGTAGAATATTTAATGTCTAGAGAACCAGTAAAAGCTTTAGCCAATAAGATAAATACTGGTAAAGCGCCAAATATAGCAGAAATAGAGCAAGCTCTCATACAATCTGGCGTTCCAGCTGTTAATGCAAAAGGCGCAGCCACCGCGCTTCAGTCAAGTTTTGATGATATAGCTAAAGCAACTCAAGTTGAACTAACTAAAGCAAACAGCGCCTTTACTAAAAACATGGGCATACTAAAACAGAATATTAATGCAGGAGCATACGATAGATCAGTACAAGGCTTTGAGCAGGAATTTGCCAGAGCTGCTACTAAAGGCATACCAAAGCAGTCTCTAGATCATTACAAAGCCGAATTAGATGATTTAGTAAACATGCAAAGAACTGTAGGTGATTCTGCTGCTGCTAAGCAGGTTATAGACGATGCTAAAGCGTTACTAGCAAATGATAAACTTACTCAAGCTGATGTATCTAGTGCCATAACCGCCCTAAAGTTGGCTAAAACAACCTTGGTAAGTGGCAATAAAGGTCTATTAGGCAACTTCAGAGGGTACTCAGATAACTTAAGTAAAACGGTAAGTAAAGAACTAACTAACATAGGCGATGACTTTGCGGAAAATCTAGTACCTAGACTAAATCCAACAGATGCCGACCTAATATCTCAAGTAAATAACATAACTAAATTACCAGAACAAGCTCGTAAACTAGTAGCTTCTGGAGACCCTAGCTCTGTAAAAAACTTCCAAGAGGTAGAACAAGTGCTAGCAGCCACTAAGGGTAGTTTCCCCTCTATAACAAAATCTATAGTAGGAAAAACTACTAGCACTCAGATGTATAACCTAGGCAAATCTCCTAAGATAGATGAGTACACAAAAAATCTAGCTAGTACTTCTGGTAAAAATTCTATTACTATTGATAAACAGGCTACTAGTATACTAAATCAACTAGGTGCTAATGGCATAGATACTAGTAAAGTAATAGCTAAGCATACACCTATGAGTGGAACTTTAGATGCCCCTGCTGCAGCGCGAGAATTACTAGCAGAGATAAGAAACTATACAGCAGCTGTAGACACACAAGTTGCCAGCTCGATAAAAGCATTTAAAGACTCTGCCATTAGTTCAATAGCTAATTCTGGATCTGCAGCAGGCTCAGCCCAGCTAAGAGGGTTTGGGACTATTTCTAGAACTAAAGCAGATGATGATGTTCTTAAAAGAATAAGCCCATTCTCTAAAACAGAGGCTCCAATAACTAAAGAAATAAGCCAAACCACTGCAGCGCCAGTAGCAAATCAAACTGCTAATACTACAGCCGCTACAGCAGCTCCAGTACAAGAAGCGCAAGCTATTCAACAAGCTCCTATGCCAGTACAGCAAGCTGTTCAGCCGCAGGCTCAAGGGTATGGAATGCTACCTATGGGGGCAGGCGTAGTAGGCGTAGGCGGTGTAGGGTACGGAGGGTATCACTTATTAAGTGCCCCGACACAACAAGCAGCCCAGTATTCCGCAGCACCAGTTCAAGGCATGTATTCAAACTACGCTGCCCCTCCTGTACAAAGTAGCCTTAACTATACCATGCCCCCGGTACAAAATAGATATAATCCAATGGCCCAACAAAGATAGGAATTATTATGCCTTTATTTAGCTTTAAAGATAAAGAGAAAGATACTACCGGAGCCTATCTAGCAGGAGCCGGAGCTTTGGCTGCTATACCAGCCTCAGAGCTAGCTATACATAATTTAAGGTCTTCATATGCAACACATACTCCAGAAGAGTTAAAAACTATAGGTAGTACTATATCATTTAGAGACGCTAACTTGCTAAAGAAGGAAATACTAAAAGATCCTGAATTAGCTAAGCAGCTACCAATGATATATACTAGCTCACCTGCTGGTTTAGGCAGCCCCTACAGAAAAACTACTTACGTTCCCACTGCTAACTTAGAAGTACTAAAAAACGCTATAAACCTAGAAGGACCTACTTCTATAAGAGGTATAGGTGGCGAAGATTTAGCAATAAGCGATTTTATAAAAAGAGTAAGAAACACCGGCGCTTATTTAAACTTAAATCCAGCAACAGACGATATAATAGATCTAGCCCATGAGCTAGGACATGCTAGAGCATTCAGTGCTAGTTCGACCAGAGCTAATAAATTAGACCTTCACCACTTGAATGCATTTATGGGTAGGCTTAATCCTAAATCTGCATTGATAGCTACTGGAGCAGCGACTGCCGCAGCTTTATTACAAGATGATCCTACTAGCCCAATGGTCTATGCCCCAGCTGCAGTATTAGCGGCTACGCAAGCTCCTATTCTTAGAGAAGAATATCTAGCTTCGTCTAAGGCCTATGATGCTATACACAAATTAGAACAAGCAGGCAAGTTAAATAAAGGATTATCTAATATAGCAGCTCTTAAATACACCAAAGCTTTAGGTACTTACGCAGCTGCGGCTGCAGGAATGGCTGCAGTCCCTGCGTTGGCTGCACTAGCTAGACAAAGATATAATACTGAAGTAGATAGCGATACTGATAGCGAGTCAAGCGGCACTGGATTATCTGTAGGAAAAGCCCTAGGTATAGGAGCAGCAGGGTCTTTATTAGGCCTTGGTGCTTATGCCATGGCTCCAAAGGCTTTATCTGCAGGAGCTAGATACACTAGGGATTTCTTAGATGATTTAATAGAAAAAAAGATGGCTAAAGGCGAAGAAGTAGATGAAGCGATTAAATCAATCAACTCTGCTAGTAAATCTGTGCCAGAAAAAGTAAAGGCTCCAGAACCTACACCAATGCCTAGATACCCCCAGCCACGACCTTACCCACCTCCATACCCACCTCCACCGCCATACGACTATTACTACTAGTCAATAAGTAGTCTTAATATCTTCTAAATCATTATCTAGCGGCTCAGGCACTGGAAGCTCAATCTCTTGACTCATTGGAAATTCTTGCTTAAATAGTATACTCATGCAAATATTACAAACTCCGCCATCTGGAAGCTCATCTATATCAGAGTGCATGCAGATATCCGGGGTTAAATCAGACTCATCAAAACTCATAGGAGACTCCTTATGAAAAGAATAGATACTTTAGGTAGCTCGGTAGCTATTAAGTCGTTAGCAGAAACTCAAGCCGCTAGTACAGAATATGTTAACGAAGAAACAAAAGAAATCAAGGAACTAGATAACAAGGTTGAAAAAGAACTTCCACGCACTGGGTTATCAGCATGGGAACAACAATTAGAACTAGCAGATATATCAAAGCAAGAGGCAGCTAGGGTTTTAGATTCTATTCTTGTTAGGGGCATTTATGAAGAAACTTATAAGTACGGTAGCATAGTATTTAAATTACGCACCAGAAGTGCCGCAGATGCTGATAGAGTTATAGAGATGTTGCAAGAGTTTGAACCTAGAACAAGCGTAGCTCTGCAACACTTAGTAACACGCATAAACGTAGCCAGTAGCTTATCTTCATATGGGGATAATACCTTTTCATTCTCCCCTTCAGCAGATAATAACAGAGCAGTATTAGATCAAGAATTTAATGTAAGATATATGTTTATAAGCAATATCCCACAACCTGTGTTTTTTGCTATCACACAAGTCTTAGAAAAATTCGATAAAAAGGTCTCCATCTGCTGTGACCCAAGATCCCTAGAAAATTTTTAAGTTACCCTTGGGCTAGTGCTAGAGCTGAATTACTACTTCGAGGTATAGCTCTACCACCAAGGGGCAGCGTAATGAGCTACCTACTCGAAGAAATGGTACACAGAGAAAGACTAAGAAAATGGCATTACCACATGTCAGACATATTAGCTTTAGCTGCGCAGGTATCGGGCAATAAACAGTTGCTAGACAAGGTAATAGATCAAACTAATACTTTGTATAAAATGGAAATCCACTCAGTAGGGGCCTATGATTCTGCTATAGGTCATACTAATAAAACAGAAGAAGATACTAAAAAGAAATCTGACGAGGATCTTCTAAAACTACTAGACGGGTTACCAGATGTCTGAACCAACAATGGGGGCTTACCCACAATTAGCAGGAAGTTTCTATAATGCCTCAGCTATGATGCCTCATAGTGGAGGTAGAGTAGCTCCTCAGATACCTACAGTAAATGATGCTGGAGGCGGTTTATTTCAAGCTACTAGAATGAGAATGTCTAGCCCCGACATACCAAATAATGTTAATATATTAGCAGCTAGATCAGCAAATATGGATGCGTATTATAAAGCGCAAGAAAGCTCTTTATCAAGTGCTAGCGGAATAATGATGGGGGCTGGTTTAGTAGCAGGTACCGCAGGTATGGTAGCAGGTGGCGTACTAGCAGGAGGCGCTGCGCTGGTGGCTACTCCAGCTATGATACTAGCATCTAGCGCTTTAGATAGATACACTAAGGAAAGAGAAAGCACTAGGCATATTCAAAAGGCTTTATCAGGTCTTAATCTAATAGGTAATTCAATGGCAGATCCTATTACTGGATCCATGAACCTTAGTTCGGCTATGCAAATAAGAAATACCTTGCAATCTAAAATGGGGGGATTCAGTTCTGACGAGCTAAAAGGCGTAATGGAGTATGCAGCCAAAACCGGGGGGTTGACTGGACATACCGGTAACACTAAGCAAATAACTGACAGGGTATTACAGCTAGCAAAAGTCACTAAAGAGATAGTTGATATAGGTGATGGCATAACTGCTGCAGATGCCGCCGGAATGCAACAGATGCTATCGGGCATGGGCATAAGTACAAATACCATGCTTAAACACAACATAGGTAAAAGGTTAGTTACTGCTGGTAAAACAGCTGGTTTAACTCTTCAAGAGGTTAATGCCCTAGCCCAGGTATCTGCTCAGGGCTATGCTCAACTTGGCTTAAGTGCTTCCCAAGGAGCTCTGGCAGGCGCTTATACCACCCAAGCAGCCCATGTCATAGCAGGAACAGGAAGCCTAAGCGAAGATCAGATGCTTTCTATAGGAGGTAGAGAGGGTTTGCAGCAAGGTTTATTTAAAGCAGGCGCTACAGGTATGAGCAACTCCATGAACAGGCTTATAATGGGAACAATGAAATTAGGCAGAGATGGTAAATTGATGATAGACACAGACATGCTAGACATGGCTGTATCCGGTAAGATATCTGCCAGCCAATTAGAAAGCCGTGCTAAGGAGATGGAAGGGCAAATAAATCTGCTAGATACTAAAAGCAAAAATACACTAATGGCCGAGATACAAAGGTCCATGCCTGAGCTGACTAAAAAGGTGTCTGAGGAAATAACTCCAGCCCAGCAAATGAACCTAGCGGCCTCTGGCGTAAAAGAGATAATGAACAAGACAGGGGCCGATGTTAAAACATCCATGGAGCAATATTTTGGGGGAGATAAACAAGCCATACAAGCTTTTACAGAGTATGCAAAAAATTTACCTCAGATTTTACAAGAACAAAGAAGGCAAAATTATCTAGCTGAGCAGGACAAACTGCTAAAACGAGCCTCGCAAGGCATTGACCTAATAGATAATAAAAACTCAATGGCAAAATTTCTATCTGGCATAGGAGATTTATACGATTCTACAGTAGAAGCTATATTTTCACCTACTGAAAGAGCCAAGAGAGATTTGCTAAATGAAGAGAAAAATAAATACACCAATCTAGGCTTCATAAATGGATTAAATAATAACACTATTTTAGGTAGTAGTCTAACTAACACAGGCATAACCTCAGGGCCTTATAATTTAAGCCTAGCTGATATTAAAAATAATTTGGGAGACTTATCCACCACTGCCCTAACAAGTAATTTCCAGGGAGCCCTAAATATGGATCTTGATAATCTACGCGGAACTTTAGGGGTTGGAGTGAATGGTGCAGCTACTAGATTTGGCTATGATCCAGATAGTTATTTTTCAAATAAAGACTATATGGATAAATACACCGCCAATGTACAGAAGTCTTTTAATACTCTTATGCAGGGTAAAGAAATCATACCTAATGATAGAAGCGTACTAAAAAGGGGTACAAAGTTAGATCATAAAGACTCAAACGGGCGATACATAGTTAAGGATGCTTATGGAGAAACCCTTTTATTAAACCAAGACGGTACCATTTATACTATGACAGGTAAGAATACCCCCATAGACCCAAGGCAATATCTTAATATAGATCAATCAGCCATAGATACAAATGATATAGGCGAATGGATGTATCAAGATACAGATAGTTATTCCAGCATCGGGTACGGAGACAGATACGCTGATATATATAACGAGCTAAGAGGTGATTTAGGAGCTAATTCTTTTACTGAAACACTTAATAAGGTTTTTAGAGATCAAGTAGACACTAGATCAGAAGAAAAAACAGCTATAGCCACAATAGCAGAAGCTGGTCTAACCTATCAAAAGCTATTTCTAACAGATAACTTCGCAGTGAATAAAGCTAAGAACGCTTCCAGAGATAAACTAAATGAGTTTGAAGGTGACCAAAATTATAGAAATCAATTTAATAGTCTTAAAAGCGAAATAGAAAGTGAGCTATCCGGCATAAATGACACCTTCTGGGACAAAGGAGGTCCTATGACGGGTTTATACTATGACAAACTACTAGGTAAGTTAAATAACAAAGATCAATTCAAAAGTCTATCAGAAGTAGAAAAGCAAGCTATATTGCAGCAAGCCATGGACGATATTAAAAATAATGGAACCGAGAAATCCAAAGTAGGATTAGCCAAATTTGAAGTTGCTTTACAAAAAGCAGCTAGTGTTACTAATACTAAACTGACTCCCGGATCCGATTTAAGTAATGTATCTGCGCTGCTAGGCTCTGACATGCAATCAATACTAAAATCTTTCGGAACTACAGAGTATGGTAAAAGTGCTATGACATCCGCATTAGGTACACTATCAGCGTATCTAGCCTCTGATAAGGAAGCCGACATAACCAAGCTTTTAGGTGCGGACCAAACTGCTATGTCTAGATATTTAGGAGTTAATCTAACAAAAGAGCAGTACTCGGCTCTTTCTAATTTAGTAAGCAAGTCTTCCCAGTATTCTCAAACTGATTCTGGCAAAAAAGAGATAAAAGAGCTGTTTAACTTAGTTGCTAGTGCCAAAAACAAAGGACAGGTATTGGAAGATGTAAACAAGCTAGGAGTGCAGAAGAAGTTTATTGAAGAGGCAAGAAAATACGCCTCAAGCAATGAGCTGTCCCAAGCTTTTGTACAGGCCTATGATACTTCTAAGGGCAATTTAGGTGATGCCTTAACAGGGGCGGTTGACAAGCTTAAAAATTCTAATATAAAAACACTTTTAGGAGCCGATTACGAAAAGCTTAGCGCGGAACAAAAAGCTGAACTTAGAGAAGATACAATTAGGGCCAGTAAGTCAGGTAACCCCCAGGAGAATTTAAAGAACATAATATTAAAAGCTCAGCAGTACTTAAACCAGTCTGGAGACTCCGGCAAGGGGGGATCTATGACAGAGGCGGCAGTGATGAAAGACATAAAAACCTCCTTAGAAAAACTGGATGTTGTTATGTCGGCTATAAATGAATCCTTGCAGCAACGTAAACCACTTCTAGTTCAAGTACAAAATTAGCTAGTACCCTAAGGAAACAGAAATATGACAGTTTATCAACCAGTAATAGATAGTTATGAACTACACTTAGCTAATCCAAAAGATATACTAGTTTCTAGGTGCAGAAATCTCATATTAGATCTAGCCATAAAAGGGACGCACTCTACTGAATTCTCCCCGCCCTATTATAGAGGAGTGGCTGTTAGCTTAGAAAACACCTTTGTAATAGAAGCCGCTTCAGAGGTAAAATTATCAGATCAGATAACTAACTACGGAGACTATAATGGCTAGTAATATTGACGAGTCTAAAAAATACAACGACCAAGCTAATGGATATAGAGGTGTATATTCTAAGTATGAAAGCTTAGCTCCCGCAAGATTCTCAGACCTTAAAGCAAGCAATAGACCGACTCAAAAGTCGGATATATTCTCCGCAGAAGATCTAGAGAACTACAATATGGCTTCTATAAGAGTTCTCCCTATAGTAGATGAATACTCACCAAACGATTCTTTTTTATCTAGAAAGGGTAGCTACAAAAGTAATGCTGATTCTCAAGTAACTAGCGAGTACATAGGCTTTATACTTATACAAGCTCAAGAGGAAAAGACTGAAAAGCACGAAACCCTACCGCTATCCGGTGACTCCTTTGCTTCATTTTTCTACGGATCAAATCCTAGCGTATATTCATATACTGGGATAGCCTTAAATACTGTGCAGGACCGCTGGAGAGACTCTTTAGAAATACTTTATAATAATTACATAAGAGGATCTTCTGCTATTAAAAATAAAACAGCTGTGCAGTTAAAGTATGACAATAGGATTGTTACCGGTTTTATATCTTCCCTAAGTCAGTCTATGTCGGCGGATAGCCAATCCTACTCCACTTTCCAATTACAGATAGTCGTTACAGATGTCACTTACTTGAGTAACCTAGCTCAAGATCCTACAAAGCTCTTAAACGCGTATAGCAGGGAACTAACTATAAAAGAGGCTCTAAAAGAATCTGGTTTAGCTAACAAGCTACTATCTTCTAGCAGGCTAAACTCTCTAAGAGACTATACAAGAACAGGATTCATAGTACCACCTGCTGCTCCTCCAAAACAAAAAGGAAAATCCGGGCAGTCTACACTATCTAATTGTGTACTAAAACCCCCAATAAAAGACAGCCAACTAGAGTCAGATACTAAAAGAAAAACCATAGACACTAGTTTTGCTCAGACCGACTGTACTGGTGTCGATTACAGAGTGGCCCTTAATAGCAATGTAGAAACTCTAAAGACTAAACTAGACGCGACAGTATCCAAGCTAAAGACCACTACGTCACTGGCTGAGAAAGAAAAATTACTAGCAGAAGCCGAAAGCTTAAATAATGACCTTACCTCAGCTACTGAACAAGTTAAAGAGTTCCAAGATAGAGACTCGGAGCTTAGCAAAGCCATAGCTAAGCAAACTTTAGATGAGCTAAAAGACGCCTCTGTGCAAGCCACTCAAGGGCTTAATACTAAATCTACTATTAAAATAACGTATGGAAACGCTGCCGGCAAAAACACCGAGTATACAGTAACCAACCAAGCAGCTAACAGCTTAGCCAATTCTTCAGATGAAGCCAATGCCCTAACTACTGCATCGCAGATAAATGAGCAAGCAGCTAAGCTGGCTTTAGGAGACAAATACATCAATGATGAAAAAGCCAAAGAAATAGAACAGAGCGCTCTGGATTCTATAGATTCTGCGCGAAAAGAACTAAACACTGCTAGGGATGCTGATACTAAAAAAAGAAAAGCTAAAGCAAAGAAAATAGACCTAAGCCCTTAAGGAGCTATAAATGTTCAAGGATATATCTAGATATGCTCAAATAGTAGAGCCAGGAAACATACTATCTGTTAAACAAACAATAATAGATAAGTCAAATGAGGCGTATTATACAATAAGCGGAAATGTTATTACACCTAAATTAAGCTGGAAAAACTCAGTTATAGAAATTTCCTATTCATACAATAACTCTTCAGCTAAATCCTACTATAGGTGCTGTTATTTAACTGAGTATAATCCAGATTACTTGCTTAAAAGCATGGATACTAGCAACTCAATGTACAATACAGATATGCACAATGGGGTACTTTTCAGCAATGATTTAAAAATACTGTGGGGCAAACTACCACCAAAGCTGAGTAGTTTGAGAAGATCTATATTTGATTATGTAGTAGATAAGCATGAAGGTCTTAGTTACACCAAAGAATATCATTGGGCCAGAGCATTTACCTACTGCCTACAGTTAATGAGCTCCTACGGAATAATATCCTATTATAGATACCTCCAGCCAATACATTGCAAGGACTACGACTTAATAAATTCCCTAGAAATACCTGGCATAATAACACCTAATTTCATAGCGGAGCAGGGTCAGACTTTAACTACCCTAGTTGCAGATTGCAAAAAAGAACTGCAAGACCTAGGAATACCTCTTAATACTTTAAGCTCCCTAAGAGATTTTGTAGATTCTAATCCAGGCACAGGAACTTTACTAGAGGGAGTATGCTTGCTAATATTAGCTACTTTGACAAAACCAGAAGAGTATAATACATGGATCCATTAATACAAACAAGTACCTATATAAGTCATTTAGTATATATAGCTGGTATAAAAGTACCGTGCTTAGGAGTAACCGTGGCAGCCGATACTCAAACTGGCGTTATAAACATGAATATAGTGCTGCCACCGCACGAGTCTCTATTAGAGCTAGGAAGGCTAGATAAGGTTCAAGTAGCAGTATTCTACTTAGACTCGTGGTACTATAAAAATAATCCTACCTGGTGCCTACTAGCAGAGGGCTACATAGCTACAGTGCAGTATTCTAATACACCATCTAAAAAGGAAGTATTGATACAAGCATACAGCAATTCAAATATAATAAATACTCTGTACCTAGAGTTTTTAGGGGGCGGAGAGTCCAGTTCTGGAAGGGTAGCTAAATCTGACTCAAATGAACCTAACGAACTTAGCTTTAAGGGTAAATTTCCTGGGCAGTTATTTACTGTAGGCTTGGATAATAAAACTCAGATACGAGCTCCATATGAGTTAATACAAAATATATTGCTAGCAACTACAGGTGTGTACAAAGATAAAGACGTAGCTAAATCCGCGGATAAAAAGGAAGTAGAGGCTGAACTAGCTAGAGTTAACTCCCTAGTCGAGCTTAATTATAATACCAAGATAGCCAGTATGACTGAAACAGAGAAAAAGGCCTTCGATGACTCTCTAAGGCAACAGCTGCAGTCTAGGGCTAATTCCAAGAATAGTAAAGTGGATCTTAACTCTAACGTTCTAGATCTGCAAAAGTCTATAATAAAATCAGAACTAGAAAGCATATTAAAAGAGAGGTCTCTTAATTCAAGAACTGCTGTAACCTCTGGGTTTTTTAATAGGTTCTTTAACTTGACTAGAATGTCTAAGCATATAGTCGCTTCGCCAGTTTTAGAGGGCTTGATAGACGTAGATAAAGAAGACAAAAAACCTGGATCTATGCCCAGCGGAGTATTTCCCATGCTCAGAACAAGTAGGGGAAGCCAGTACCTAAAGGCTTTAGTTAGGCAGTCTGGTATTAAATACGGTGATCAAGGATCTGCTAGATCTTTAATTACAAATCTATTTGGGATATTAGGCTACACATTCTCAGAGATAATAAGTCCTCCTATATTTGAGGCTGATGATAGGGGCTTGGCTATAGGTAAGTTTAACCCTCGCTCAAACAGCAACTATTTAGGATCTTTCATAACTAGGCCATCTTCTAACTTTACTATACCGCCAGCTTGCAATATCATTTTTCCTAGTATGAGACTTAGCCTAAATGCCGCAAATAATTACGAGACTATGCCTAGTAGAGTTTATTACAAGAAGTCTAGCCAAGGCCGTAAGCTAAATCTAGATAATAAAACAGGTAATGGGTATGCCCATATGGATTCAAGAGTGGGATACCCAGCTGTTATAGCAAAGCACGCTATAGACTCTGCAAAAGCTGTTAGAGGTGAGTTAGAACTACTAGTATTCCCTGAAGAGTATTACTCAGGCCCTAAAGCACAGTATGTTGAGATGAACCCTCTTTTGCAAGAGATAGATAAGCTTGAGAAAGCAGGAAGACTAGTAGATGAAACGGCCAAGATAGCCGCTTCTACAGTTTCTCCAGCAGATGTAGGTTTTCTTAGAGCAGATCAAACAAACTACTATAAGGAAGCCTTTTTATCCGCAAAGAATAAAGGCCAGAATAACTACGATCTTTATATGAAGCAAGCTAAGATGGACTACGACTCTATGCGCAGTCAAGCATCCACCTGCAATATAAGCTGCGTATTCAACCCATATATAGTTCCTGGATTTTCTTGCATAGTGGCAGATCAAGAGTCCATAGGAGCGCATCTAATAGGTACAGTACTTAGCGTGTCACATAACGTCTATGCCGTTTCTAGCTCGACTACTATTGTTCTGGGGTCTGTAAGAAGACTAAAATCGGTTGTAGAGGATATTCTTCTAGATGGTGGTTTATACGATATGTCACCCCTAGAGCCTACCAGCGAGGTCCGCTCAGTCTTACAAAAAATGGAGGCAGCTAACTATTACTATGCTAATTTACTATACAGAGACTCCGCCGATAGTATAACCAACGATAAAGCTACACTTGAGTTTTTTTCTAGCCTAGGAGCTATAAGAAATAAACAAATAATAGCACAAAATGAAATAGAGCTGCTAGAAGTTAAAAATCTAGACAAAGATAAACCTAGGATAGAAGAACTAAATAAGAAGCTAGCTGAATATGAAGAAGAGATATCTAAATTAGTAGAAAAATCTAAAAATACACCAGCAGAGATAAAACTAAAGGCTGTGTGCGACTATCGCAAGCTATTCGGGCTAGAAGATAGATCCAAATCTACTACAGAAGCTCCTGCTATAAAAGACTTAAATATAGGTAACCTATTAAGAGAATACACAACTACCTCTACTTCTCAGAACACCAGAGTAGAGCTACTGTCTGATTTCTCTAAACTTAAACTAGTCTATAAAAATAATAATGCCAAGCTGCTGGCTAATTCTTACGAAGCCTCAATGGATTACGTTAGCAGGCCTGTTTGTACTTTAGAACAATACATAGATTTTTATAGGCAGTCAGATTCTCCGGAATTATCAGCAGCACTAGGTGGTAGGGGTAGGGGCGTACGCATAAGACCCTCGTATTTAAATGACGCGACTAAGATAGGTAAACACTATGAAATAATAAGAGAGTTTGTAGGAGGACCTGGCCTAGAACCTGGATCAAAATCAGCACCCAAGCAAGACTCTTTAGAGCTTAGATTCATATCTGAAGGCCCAAATAACTCTGCAATAAGGAGTGTTTTTTCTACCATAAAACCAGGGGAAAAGGCTTCAGTTACTAGCTTACCAGATACTATAAAAGACTGGCAGGAGTTATTATTAGATTATATAGAAGACATAAAAAGATCTGGAGTGCTACAATGAGTTTAACGAGAGCAGAAAAAGATGTAGAGTTATGGAAGACTTGGAATTCCAATAAAAACAAGGAATCTCTAACACCATTATTCAAAGCTGTAGAGCCCATAATAACTAAAGAAGTTAGTAGGTGGGCCACAGGTCCTATAGCAAGGCCTGTTCTTAATATAGAAGCTAAGAAAATAGCTTTAGGAGCTTTTAATTCGTTTAGACCAGGGGACTCTCAATTAAGTACCCATTTAACTAACCAGCTAAAAGGGCTATCTAGAATTGTTTATACACATAGTAATGTAGCTAGATTACCCGAGCACCAAACCCTAAAGGTAGGCACCTACTTAACAGCTAAGAATGAGTTAGAAGAAGAGTTAGGCAGAGAGCCAACTATGCAAGAATTATCCCAACACCTTAAGTGGTCACCTAACGAAACAGAAAGATTCTCTTTAGAGCTAAAAACGGGGTTAAGCACATCTAAGCCAGTACCGCCTGGATTTGAATCCTATGACTCAGACAAAGCTTTCGTAGATTTTATATATAACGATTTAGCAGACCAAGATAAGATGGTATTTGAGCATACTACTGGTTTTAATGGTAATTCTATACTTAGCGCTAACGATTTAATAAAACGAACAGGCATGACTCAGGGTCAGATATCGCACTCTAAAAGAAGAATTGCCAAATTAGTTCTGGATGCTAGAGGAATAAGAGATGCTAGAAAACCTGACTTTGAATGAATTGCTATCTAATATAGGCTACTTATGTGAAGCTAATTCTGCTATACATGTTCTCAAATATGAAAGAAGCGCAAGCCTTAATTTAAATACTATAACATCCTTGATACCTGTGTATATGAAGTACCGAGACGAGCTGGTAAGAAGGATATCAAATTCAGAAACCGTTCTAGAAAGATCTTCTCTGACACAGATGTATTACAGGCTTTTAGCAGTTATAAGAAATATGAAGAATTACACTACCTATCTAGATGACTTTAAGGAATTGGCCAAACTAAACTCTAATATTAATTTAGAACTGAATACTAGCTATTCTCAGATAGAGAATGTATCGCTAGCAGATACTCAATTAGACTATAACGAGGATTAGTATGCCTTACGATTTGATGCTGTTTCCAGACACTTATGAGCAATCGCTTAGCGAGGCAGGTGTCCCAATATTTAAAGCAACCGGATTTGTTTTAGGACTAAATACCGACAACAAAGTCATTGCCACTTCTCAAGAAAGTAAGCTTATAGCCACAATATTTCTTAAGCTGCTACTTACTAAAAAGGGCAGCTCTATAACTTCCCCATTAGAAGGAACAATACTTCCCAATGTTTTAAGTTATCCAAAGGGATACCCGACATTCGAGAGCGATGTAGTTGCGGCAGTTATAGATGCGGAAAAGCAGACTAAGAGTAGAATATCTAGCTTAGACTCTCAGATACAACTAGGCCTAGCCAAAGCTTCAGTTATAACGGCTGATTCAGATACTGGGTATATTTCAGTAGCTCTGACAACCTCCGACAACAAAACAGCTTCAGTACTAGTACCAGGTAAAAAATTATGATAGAAAATTCAGTAATAACGGCGTCTGATATATTAAAAATGCAGAACAGATTAGCGGCCTATCTAACTACTTATCTACCTACAGTTAATCTACAGACCGGTTCTGTTATGTACGATATGGTTATACGCTCAATGGCGCATGTATTAGTTCTAGTAGAGAATGAAGCTCTAGAGATGCAGTCTAGGTACAATATAGAATCCTTAGCTACCAAAGAAGACATAACTTCTAGGCTAATGCTAGACGACGTACTAAGTAATTGGTTCATACAAAGAAAGTCTGGCGGACTTTCTACCGTAACTATAGACATAGAGGTGTCCACCCCGATTAGGTTAACCATAGATAGCACCTATATATTTACTAGAGCAGAGGGCATTTCTTTCTCACCTTCAGACACCTTCTCTCGTACTTATGAACTAGATGCCTTTGTTCCAGTAGTAAATGCGGACGGAGTTACGACTTATAGAATATCTGTTTTAGGTATATCAAATAATCCAGGTCTAGTCTCTTCTCTACCACCAGGCAGTTTTAACATAAACAAGCCAATACCAGGATTTATTAAAGCATATTCCAACAAAACATCTTCTACGGTGACAGCTACTGAGACAAATTATCAGTTGCTACAAAGAGCAAAGGACTCGCTGTCTTCTAGAGGTATGACTACTCCTAAAGCCATAAAAGCTACCATAAATGACTTGGAGCTAGCCAATGTATCTAGCATTGAGGTGGTAAGGTCTGGAGATTCAGAAATGCATAGAGACCTATTGGATTCCACTTACGGGCTATTCTCCAGTTTTCATACACTAGGAAAGTCAGATGTAGTAGTATCTTTGGAAAAAGCCTTATTTGATACGGCTCAGGCTAACACTGACTCTAACTTCAAAGTAAAACTGATCAAAGATTCCACCAACGTAGCCGTCTACTCTGTATTAAATGTGCGAAGTTCAGGCACCAGTTTAATAGGGGTTAGCTATAAACCATTTACAACCACTAGCGGGACAACTAAATACCTTAAAACCTCTAGGTCCGTTGATGACTCAACCGGAAGAATAAGTTATTCTTTTTCTACTACAAGCTCTAACTCTCTAAACGCTGGGGAGTACAGAGTAATATACGGAGACTATAAAACCACTAGATCCACCACAGCAGAAGAAATATATATAGAATTTTCTGAAGCGAAGACAAACATATCTATAGAATATATAGCAGCTAACAACCTTAATGTTATAGAGGATTTATGTTCAAATAGCGATATGGTTCCAGTAGGCATAGACCTGAAGGCTCTTTTACCTTCAGTCGTAGAAGTAAAGATATCTAAACTTAAATACAATCCTAATTTAAATTCACCAATACAAGCTACACCAGAAACACTTATACGTAACTCGCTAGCAAACTATATCACAAATTTTGTAGGCACATTATCCGTATCTGATATAGCTAGCTATGTGTCTAATAATTTCTACCAGTTTATTTCAGGGGTTCAATCTGACATATTAGTAGAGTACATATTGCACGCTCCGGATGGATATTGTTACGTGTACGACACAAATACAGTAAAGACTCTAAGCGTAACTGCTATAGACAACTTAAAGCAAGTACAAGACAGCCTATTCCCTAGCGCAACGGTAGCCACCGTAGAGTATCTTAACTCTATAGGAGTTTCTAATAGATTAGTTGCTTACTATTGCGATAGCAATAACATACAGCTGGAGCAACAATAATGAGCTATCAAGATGTACCGTACTTAAATATACCATCTTTCTGGTCAGAATTCTTTTCAGATAAGCAGATACTAGATGCCATATTTGCTACTAGTTTAGACATAGTTTCTAACAGCTATGGAAATATACTAAAAGAATATAGTAACCAATCGATATACACGCAAGATAGGTACTCTAAAGAAGACTGGTACCTTATGAAAGCAGACAAATCTGCCGTAACTGTGCTAAGGATAGGTAATGATACGTATGAGATACTACCGATAGACACGCCAGTAATGGATTTTAACTTCATAAGCTCAAAGCCAAACCTAAATTCTGCAGTAACTGTATACGGTAAAGACTCTGTTAGGATAGTACCCTATGCCAGTGACGTAGCCAAGATTTTAAAATCTATAGGTTTGACATTAGAGTTAATAAATAAACCTAAGCTGCTAATAGCTAAAAATGGCTATTTAATGAGCTCTACTGAGTTTTCTGATGGGTTAGAAAGCACCTATGACTCAATAAAATACTGCAGCATATCAGTAGTAAAATCATTTAAATTCACCAGCCTATATGCTCAGCTACACGCTGGAACTACAGCTACCTTAAACATATCTATAGGATCTGTAACTTTCCATGTACTAGCCACTAAAGCAGAGGAGCTTAACGGGGCTGTGCTTGTGTATTTAGATACGAGAATATCTTTACCCTTAACAGGTCCTTGTGTTGTTAGGGTTGGGGAATCACTATATAGGGCTGAAGTACTAGGCGTAACTATTTCGGAAACTACACTTAACATCTGGGCAAATAAAGCTAGTAATGATTACAAGTCCTTATACTTTAAATTCGGCTCTTCTTTTAGCGACTCTATATTAACTTCTAGCGGGGTACTTCCAGACTTACTAAAATCATTCAGGCAGCTAGCTCTAACTAGCCCTACTATTGCTAATCTAGGCAGAGCTTTAGCAGTTACACAGGGCTCAAAAATATTAACTGGAGGTGAGTCTAATAATGAGGAAATTAAGTCTGTAGACTTGGATACTGGAAGAATTATCACAAGTTCCAATATATACGACCATGCTAGACCTTTTTCTATCAATAGTAGCATACTAAGAAGATGCCCTAAAATACTAATAAATGGCATACAAACAAATACCTCACTAACATATATGCTAACTTGCAGCTATGAGAACACAGGTTTAAACATAAGCTCTAGTCTTTACTCTTTCTTTTCTGAGGCCGATGTTGTAGCTATGAACAGCTACTATGCAGCACAGTATGCTAATAAGCTTCTTATAAACTCAGGCATTACCGCTGTTGTGCTATACATAGGGAGAGACTATTTGGTAATAGAGTCTACTTCTAATATAGTAAGCCTAACTTCCCTTAGCGTTGTAGTCGCAGATACTATAGAACCGCTGTACTCAGTACCATTTGCGGCTAATATAAGCGTACATAAGCTAAACACAGTAGATCCTCTAGCTTCGCAAGTAGACTTTGCGGATACCACCCTATCTATAGTGGACTACGGAAGAATAGACTTAGCTAAGTCTAGCACCTATGTAGGATTATATATACCTGATTATCTGTATAACACAACGCATCTAAGAAGAAGAATATCTAACGATTTATACGATAATAACGTTGGGGAGATGCCTATTCACCTAGTAGGTGACTACGGAATATCCGTAGCTGAACCAAGAACCTACAAGTCCTCAGCCTACTATATATTTAGCGATTTTATGCACCACAACATGTACTATGTTTCTTACAATATGCTAGATTTAGATCTAGGCTTGATACCCCAAAATATAGATAATTTAAATAGGTTGTATGGGCCATCAGGGTGCCTACCAATACATAGACAATACAATGCTTTGGTTTCTAGTGTACAAAATAACATAGTAGATAGTCTGGATAATAGCCTAACTAAGCTATCTTCAGATAATTTAAGTAGCTTAATGTTACCTAGCGATTCCTTAGTAGAAGACTCTTCAGTGTACAGCAGGTATCTACATCTACATTTTGACTATGACGTTCCTACTCAGGAATTAAAAGAAATTCTCTATAACGGGCTACCCCTAGCATATGTGTACTTAGATATATACGAAAGGCTAGTAGAAGTACTTCTAGATGAAGATGCTCCTAGCGATTCCGCATCCGACTACTCTGTCAATGGGCTTATACCTATAGAACTCGTCAGGGTTGCCTCTGTAGGGGGATATAATTCTCTACTAGGTAATTGGACACCTCTGGTAGGATCCAACTCACCAGTTTTAAGTAAAAAAGCCAACTCTATACTTAATCAAGGCAAACTATCTGATGTAGGGCCTTTCATAACTATAAGCTAAGGATAAACATGATTATTAACACTCCCTGCAGGCTAGGATTAAAAGGATCTGTAGTAGTAACTGTAAAAGATAAGCACGGAAATATACTAAGATCCGCAAAGCCAAATACTGTTATAGTAGATTCAAATAGAATATTGCTAGCACAGCTTATACCCTCCTCTTTAGCATCAGATATAGGCACAATACCTAAAGCTGGCAGACCTACAGTTTCAGTGTCTAATACAGGGCCTACAAACGCTAACTCTATAGCCTACCTTAGACTAGGATACACTACTGGTGATACAGTGCCTGAAGGAGCTTCTGTTAGTCAAACAGATATCTCTATGGTGGCTAGTAATATAGTCACTTTAAAAATAGAAGATGCTGCGGTTTCTTCTGACTCCATAACATTTACCACCTCAATAAGCGTAACTTCAGGTATAGCCAGTAGGAAGTACTTTGAGGCCGCTCTATACACTGCAGGGATAGGAAATGAGTCTATACCAACTTCACCTAACACTTCTAGTATGCTAATGTTCGCACATCAAGTGCATTCTTTAATAAGCGCTCCAGAAGGTGCTACAATTACATATGACTGGACTATAACCATACCGGAGTAATTAATGAAAGTAGAATTTAGTAATATTAACTACATAGCTAATGGCAATGCCTTAAATCAAACAACCCTTAACAAGCCCTCAGCATCTCTAGAGCTAAGAACTAACGAGCTTAGACGGGCTACTCTTACAAATGAAATAGAGACTAGTATTCTAGATAGCTTGGTATATAGTGTCCACTCTGGAGACATAAATTCTCCTATACCAAATTCTGATTGGAGAATAAAGGTTAATTGCCATTTAGACACCTACTCCGCACAAGGAATAAATAAAGAAGTTAGTTATAGCGTAGCCCTATCTATGGATAACTACGACCAAACTTTCATTAACATCGGGTCCTCTAAGTATAATTCAGCTAAGTACACTATTAAGCACTCAGACTTTAGTAGCCTATTTGGCGGGTATTCAAGCGCTTACAGAGGTTCAAGGCTAAAAAATAACGGTGATAGCATATGTCTAAAAGTACCTAGACAAGAGTCGCTAACTGTAGATTCTGGCTTAAAAGTAGCTACTCAATCCAAATCAACAGGTAATTATGACGCTACTTTTTCTACTACTAATAGCAATACCTATGATCTAGTGAAACTACCCTTATTGAGCACTGTGGAGTTAGATGTGACATACACACTAGCCTCTTTAAATACGGCTTTAGGAATAGTATCAACTAACTCGTATTCTATAGCTATAGAAGATGTAACAAATAGGCCTTACTTAAAATCTAACTCAACACAGCTAGAAGTGGCTGGATCTAAAATACTGGCTTCCATAGCTGATGGGCCTGACTTTGAAGTATCTAGCATGCTTATAGATAGCTTAGCGATATCTAGCCTAGGATTATTAGTAGATGGGGATAACTTACCCAGCGACTACAATTCCGCAGATCCTCTAGATATTACTTTTAAATATAAGCTGTCGGGTAGCAGCGCTGTTGATATAGCTATAGTGCAGGATGCAGGATTAGTTGTTTTCTCGGACTTAGATAATAGCTACGTATATATACCAGTAGTTACTAAAACAGCAAACTCAATAGAGCTTTTAGCTGGTAAGTACTCAATACCCCTAACCTATTTTTCAGATATACTAGATGCAGCTTCAGAGGGTGATATAGTCTCTGCTATAATGACAGAAAAAGGTGTAAACTGGGGCTTATCTATCGGGTCTCATATACCCTTTAATATTGTGCTAACTGGATCCGGAGTCTACTCAGCTGATTATTACAATAAAGACCTCTACGGGTATAAGTTAAACGTTAACCTACTAGCTAGATGTAGACTATCAGATATTTCTATCTCAACAAAAGTCGCACCTACTACTAGCGGGGATACGCCTTATATCAGAATGGCTTGCTCTGCTACAAGCCCCACTATTGTATATGCACCAATAGAAACCAATACAACTTCTAGCATAATTCCTAGAGCATTAGCTGTAAATATATCTGGGGTACTAGGAACACCTCTTATAAATTTTGACTTAGCTGAGGGTACAAGTGATAGCGGAACTAGGGGTACTTCTATAGGGCAAATAAGCTACGGAGTTAATTTGAATGCAGGTCATCGCATTGTCATATCAGGCACTGTTACTTTGACATTATAGCCGCTACAACTTCTTGAGCCCCCCTAGTTCTTATTTCTGAGCTGCCTACATGTAGAGATCTGGCTAATAACGCTGCAGCCCAAGCATCGCACACATCGTTTTGTAGGCTAGGACACCCCAGTAAAAGCGCTTCTCTTACCATATCTGGTTTAGAAGCTCTATGGTTACCAGTTAAGAATTTCTTTAGCTGAGTAGGAGAAGCATACTCTATACTCCGGACATTAGAGCACGCTAAAGTAAGCTTTATTACGCCTAGAGCTTCGCCTAGTATAAACTCCTTATGAGTAGATCCGTAGCTAGGACTTTCCATAACGCACTTCTGTATTACTTTACCATCTAATAAATCTAGCAATTCTCTATTTATAAATTTCAATCTAGAAGCATCCCTTAGCTTTCCAGGGGCTATAGTTGTAGTTATACTACCACCAGATGTATTATTTAGTAGAACAACTCCTGTGGATGTTGCACTTGGATCAATCCCTAGAAAGTAAAGGTTTTCCTCGGCCATGTCAGATACTCCTTATATAAAATTCGTTATTGCGTCTTCTTTATCTACAGCTAATACCCACATATTAACAGTAACCATCACCAACTCAAGAATCATACCTAAAGAACTATTCGTAGTAGAAAAAAGTGATAGAGGTTCAGAATACGATACCTATGCTAGAGTAGCCAGTTTATATGATATAACACATATTAAGACAGATAGAACAACTAACTCCCTAGAGTATAGAACATCTAGCATGACCAAGGAATTCGCTACTTTATTAGAAGTTAAGTCTGCTTATACAGCTATACAAGAAATGCTTAGAGACCTAGTTGACTATTACAAAGACTCTGCTATAGAATACTTAGACAAAGAAGAAGTAGTAGAAATGGAGTAAATATGACTACTGTAACTAAAAAATTATATCTAGATTTGGACGGTAATTGGCAAACTAGCCTAGAGACTCCAGAAGACCTAGGGATTGAAGCCTTTTTAAATTCAGTTAAGTACGACGGAGATCTTAGTAGCCTACTAGCAGACCAAGGTAGTTTAAGCACATCAGCGGATTATAAGTCTAGAATAGAAGACAAGGTATTTAATAATAACGAAAGCTATGTTAGACCCTTGCTAAAGTCAGAACTTTCTAGCTATGAGACTAGGGAAAGCCTAATGGCTAAGCTGCTATCTGATGTTCAAAAACTTCAAACATCTAGAAATGCTCAACATACTTTCGGCCCAGATAGTGATAATGAGACTACTGAGTACTCTAATATGCCCATGTTAGTAGGTTCTTCAGTACTTCCTGGGTTAAAACTATTTAGAGTTCCTTCTATGCAGACTAGCGCAGATTCTTACGAGACAGCTGATTCTAGACTAACCTCAGCTTTAGGCGCATTAACGTCTGTTCTTAAATACTCTAATAATCCCAGCTACTCTCCTTTGTCAGCAAAGCTAGTTAGAGTCTCTAAACCTAGAAACGACTTGGATTCTTCTATAGTATATCCGGGCGATTTAGTTAGGCTGCTAGCTAGTGGAGGAGCTGGCAACATCTCAATTAATTCGCCTAGGATGTCTAGAGTTAATCCGCTATTGGATATTTTTAAAGTGATCTCCACAGCTACTGGTATATCTCCAAATACTATTTCGGATTCTAACGGTTCTAATGTAACTGTGAATATTAACATACAGTTGCCAAGCAATTACACTTCAGCTGGCGAAGACGAGGATATTTAAATGCCTAACTCTAAACCAGTCGAAATCGTATTCATAAAATCTGTAAAAAAGGATTCTAGCATGCCCTCAGGCATAGCTTATTCAATAACTTCAGTAGTGGATATAAATAGTGATTATGATGGCGACATCCAGTTTAACGATACACAAGTATTTCTTTTTAAATACTCAGATGACTCTTTCTCAAGAGTATGTAATGTAGCAGACTTCGATATCTTTCCTAAAGTAAAGACACTGGGCTATGAGTATTATAGAGATAATAAATTCACTGCTAACTACATGGACTTATCAGTAGCCGTAGCATCTATGCCGGTACTACGTGATAGAGTTAGTGCGGTAGTTCAAGCTAGAATAGATCTCGTAAGCAGTTTTACAGGATCAACTAATGCTGTGGATTTGCCATATACTGACGTGTCTGAAAGCTCTAAAGAAAGCTACAAAGTGGCCTATACAGATGCTAGAGATACCAGAGCATCTACTGAAGCAGATATACAATTAAGCAACACTGAGTACGCCATAGCTAAAGAAAAAGAATTGGCTATGGCTAAAGTAGTTACCTGGTTATCTGATCTAGTCCCAAAGCTAAAAAAAGCCTCGGATGGCATAGATGATTTCTCTACACTAAACTCTTGGTCAGGGTCCACTATAACGAATCCAGTAATAAATTACCGGCTAGAATTAGAAGAGCTGGATCCAGCAAGTACGCTTACTGTTTCAGATGTAGTGACTAGGTTAGGTCAGCTAGAGACTCAGATAAATACTATAGCAGGAACGATAAGACTTGGGTTGCGATGGGGTGTTTCTGTCAATAACTCCCAAGTAACTCTCAAGACATATCTAGATTCTCTTTACTACAGCTACGCCTCTATAGCTTCTGTAGCAGATAGCCAATTAGCCCAGCTAGCAGCTACTTCTTCTACAAAAGACTCACAGCTAAAAGTAAAGCAAGTAGCTTTAGAAGACGCCTCTGCCGCAGAGCAGAAGGCTATTTCTGATATTACCAGGTATTGTCCTGATCTTGACTTAAATTCTCTGTAATCTTATCTACTAGAGTTAATAATTTATCTATGTAACCAATAGCAAAACCGCATTGCTTCCTAACTTTGCTTAGCTTTGGTAAGCAGTACAATATAGCTTCTTTTATCATCACCGCTGAATCTCTAGATATGAAATCTTTTAGGGGAAATTCTAACAAGAATCTAATATCTTTAGGATCTAATAAACTGTAGTTACCATATACAATAGTACCCATGGATTCCTTAGCTGCTTCGCTCAATACCACAATACCCATAATAGGTAGCTTAGAGTGACTATTAAACATTATAGGATCGGTTTCTCTGGGTGGCATATCGCAGGTATACTCAGGCCCTAACCTGTCAGCGTATGTAGAATCACCCCATGAGCTCCAGACAACTACATTCTTTAATTCGTAGGCCAGCACCATGTCAGTGAATCTTTTTAGACGAGAACTAACTATTTTCTGCAGTAACTTATAGTAGCTGTCACCTGGATTATTAGTAATAGCTTCTAAATTTATGCTATCCAGTACCTCTTTATCCCATATCCATTTAGCACTTGAGTAACTATCACACTCAGAAAATGAAAATACTGAGGATTCTATGTGAGAGTTACCTAGCATAAAATCTCTAAAAGTATGATGTGGCAGTATACCCTCTGGGTGAAATAAAGTTACAGCTAATGCAGACGCAGCTAACTCATCTAAACTAGACATACCTATACCTTTAGATAATTTTTCTATGTATTCAGAGTTGTTAATAATTCTGCCGTTATTAAGAACTTCCTGCATAGCAAATACCTTTATTACAGGAGATGTGTTAATTCTTAAAGCATGGGAAGCACTAGAACTTTCACACACACCGTTATCTGAAGCCAAAGATCTTTGCTCTCTAGTTAGAGTAATGCCAGGGCTAAATATCATATTTAATTGCTCATACTGATTTAGCTTAAATCTATCCAAAGCTGAAGCAGGGAACAGAAGCTGTTGGGTACCAGTATTGTTAAATAGCCAACACCTGCTTAGAAGGTCGTTATGGCTAGTAGTATTAAAATACTCAACAATGCTTTCCATACGTGATCTAGTAGCTTTAGATACGTTATGGTAAGAACCAGCCTCTAGTTTATCTAGAATATAAGTTATCTGACTTACTGATTCCTTTACAGCTTTTAGAAGATATCTACGGATATTGCCTTTATATATAACTTGGTTAGAGGCTAGGCTTGATTCTACTATTCCTAGCTTCTTACCTATATTAGATCTTTTGTATAGTTCTACAGCAAGATGCGCTTCTACTATAATTCCCACAGCTCCTATAGCGCAGTTTATCCTATACATAGGGTCTGAATAAGTAGCCTTAGCCTCTAGTATAACTTGAGGTGCAGTTTTTAGACTACTTGGTATCTTTAGAGTACCTGCAAAACAGCCCTTTATTTTATCAGTAGGCCCATCAAGAATGCCAAGTATATCCACGGGGCTAGTTGTTCTAGTAGCAGATATAGATTTTACACTTATACCAGCAGAGTCGCTAGTGCCTCTTCGTAAAGATGAAGGCTCAATGTAATGCAGACTATCTCTTGCATCTAGGGCCTTACCATACAAATACTTACCGCACTCTAGGGAAGTATAAAGCAAGGTATTTATATATTTAACTGATTGTAGAGCATAGGTACCTAAGTATGAAGTATCATAATCTATACCTAGCCCTTTACATGCCTTAGCTATGTTCTGAGTTGAATCAATACTAGTGTACATAGAAAATTCTGGAAAGGGCAGATACTCTTCTAACTTATCAGCGTGCATAACTATGCTAGGGAATGCCAATAAATTCTTAGTTAAGTTAACTGTATTACCAGTACTATAAGATAGAGCAACTGTTCTCCAATTAATTAAATTCTCTCCAAGATACTCTGTAGCAGTGTCTAGGCAGCCTTCTACCAATACTGTAGCACTGCTAGGAGTTGCCACAGATACTAGGAAGCTTAGCGCCTCGCTATATTTACGGCAATCCACCGCATCTACTACCTCAGACCCAATTAACTCTTTTAATAGCTCTAACCTTGTTGTATCTCCATGGCCATTTATTATACCCTGACAGTCTAAACCAGAACTGGATAACCCGAGAAGACCCTCTAATTTAGAAAAGCTTCTACCTCTAGCGCTAAAATTATCGCAGGTATTAACACTCTCTACTAACAGTCGTAGTACAGGATTAGTGAAAGAATTATCTTCGCCAGTGTACACAGAATAACTTGGTGAATTAACCAACGCGATGCGCTTAAGAAGGTACCCCTTTAGAGAGGAATAAATATATACAATAGCCCTAATATCATATCCGAGCTCAGGACCATTGCTAGAGTATTGGTCTACAGGACTATAAACATTTAGCTCCCCCTCACTTGAGATAGTAATGCATAAGCAACTACCGTCATAGTAACTACTTCTTTTATTTCCACTCATACCTTGGTTCTTAGCTTCTTAGTAGACATAGCCGCTGTCTTATCTTCATGCATACTAGCTACTAGATCTGGAACTGCATTTATAGATACAGGTAGAGTTATCGAGAATATTGGCTCTTTATTAGCATCACAAACATAACCCTCTACTTCTGCGAAGCCTAGTGAGGAATTCTCATAACTAATATTATCTACTCTAATATTGCAATTAGGAACAGATACTAATAACTTTGACAAAGTGGTCATCATACTTCGTTACTCTCCTTTGATACCTTTCTAAAAGCATCTATTTTATCACTTACAAACATGCTTGTTCTATACAGGCTAGGCTCATTCTTAGTTTTTATCTGAGATCTATCTAATCTAAGTTTAGCCACACCTTTGGATATTAATCTAACTAAATTAAGACCTTCAATAGTGTCTATCACAGATGTCCTTACTAAGTACACCAGTCTTTCAGCACTTTTCATTATCTGCATAACTCCTAACTTATTACCATGTATGCGGGAAGCTCTATTGGTAACAAGTTTTGACGCTAGAGACGCAGCGTAATTTATGTTCTCTCTATCTATCTTTGGAATCATAGGGGCATAGATATACACCTTACTATATCCCGCAGCATCAGGAGCAGATCTATTCTCTGCCTCTAAGTCTTCTAATAACTTTGGGAATAATCTTTCCCTAGCTGTATTTGTGCTATTTCTATTTGCTCTAGGGCTTCTATATTGCATAAGCAAACCTGCTATAACATCGCAGACTAGATCAAAGAAAGTAATTTCTACATCAGTAGTATTTACTATTTCAGCATATCTCAAGTATTCCTGCACTGCTTTTATAGAGTACTCTCTTTTCTCAGCAGTGTAGTCAACATCTCCAAGATATTCTAGAGCATTATAAGCTGTATTAAAGCGTATTGTAGCTTCATTGTGAGAGGGTAAGCATACATGGTTGCCTAAATAAGACATTAGGATATCCTCTCCATAATACTCAATTAGCTTGTTAGCCATTTCGGGTATCTTATCTTTAGCTTCATTAACACTTAACCACCCAAGCGCTTTAAATCTAACTCTCTTGTATTTAAATGTCCTAGACGATTTGCTTTCTATATAAAACTTCCTCTTAGAGAAGGTAGATTTAGAAGTCATTACCAAACCAAGCGCAGCTGCATCTTGTATTGCAAAGTTTCTACCAGCATACCACCAGTTATTATATACTCTGGAGCCTTCTACAGAATGGTCCATTCCAGAATTAATTCTTCTACCCTCAAACACTGATATAGCAGAAAAGTTATTAGAGCTTATAGGTACTTGGTAACTCTCTTTGGAAGCCTTCTGCTTATCTCCTGTACTGCTATTAATATAATACCCGCTAGGGCTTATTCTAATAGACCCAATACCTGGATTTATGGTTATGACGGAAGAAGCATTCATTAAAGTAGAATACCCCCTAAAGTTACCACCTTCAGTGGTTGCCCACATTAATATGTCACTAGCCCTAACATACAAATCCAGGGCTTTCATATCTAGTACAGGGTCTTTAGCTATATTCATTAACTCAGTGTAATTTACCTCTATAGCTTTCTCTCTTATCTCAAGGTACTTGTCCTTAATTTTGGCACTAGGTACTGAGCTTATAGCATTTCTTCCTAGGGCCATTAACGCTACCTGCAAAGGCACATATATCACTGGGCTAACTCCAGAATCTGCTAGATACTGATTTTCCCTTAAGTGCCTACCTAGTGTTATTCTAGCAACCATACCCTCAAGATTCTTATCTATTTTATAGGGCATTTTTAGGAACTTAAGAATACCTGTATTGCATACAGAGGCCGCTACAGTATCATGCACTATTCTTTCACAACTCCAAAAGTACGCACCTTTAGCTTTAGATTCTGAGTTATCTCCTAGTACTGACATTCCTTTACCTGGTGTATAGTACTCTATATTACTAAATACATAACCTATAGTAGAACTTCCAATATCTGAAACCTCAACTTTAGCTTTAGCAGGGTCAATAAAAGCCCAGTTAACTTCTCTCTGAGAGCGCATAACTTCTTCTGAGGTTATGTGACCTATTACCGCAGACCACCCTCTATATATATGCTGCTCATGATTTGCAGCTCTAGGCACACTGTAGGGAAGGCTAGATCCAGAATAAAGGTATATAGCTTTATACAGCTTCTTATTAGAGGCTATCTTATCTATAGCCTTTATGAGAGCGGGATCATTATCGCTAGGAATTGCCTGTACAGGACCTGTACAGTCCTTCTGTGCGTAAGACTTGTACTCACCTTTAGAACCACCGTAGGGCCTACAGGATTCCCGTACTACACACACTGAGCAATCTTTCTTTGCTTTATCTCTGCTTAGTTTTGATTTCTCAGCTAGATTTGCAGACTGTCGCGCTAATAATTCTAAAGACTCCTTATCTAAGCTGGTGTTGCTTATACTAGCCTGACTAAATAAATCCTCAGAGCTTTTTACAACCCTACATTTAGAGTCTTTAACAAACTCTAAGTTACTTATTCCAGATAAACTATTAACTATATGTGTAGCTAGATTAACTGATTTGTCCCTGGTATCTTTTAATAGTTCGTTATCAAAGGCCCGCATAGCACTAGCTCTAGCATATTGATTAGAGAATCTCTTTGCATCAGGCTCTTTAATCCATTCATAACGTGCTGATATAACATCTTCTGATCCAGCTTCGCTTAGTATCTTTGAGGTACACCTACTACTATTTGAGCAGCTGAGACATCCATCCGGCCTAATAGACTCGGGCATAGTACAGCTAACAAACAGATCCCCCATTAAGCTAGAAGCTTCTTGATACTGAGTTGTATCTTCTGGATTAGAAACCCACAATCTTTCATACCAAATGTGATGCCCAGCTATAACTATTGGGGGATTAACTACTAGCGCAACAGTGGTGTCACTATCTATGGAATCATTAAACCTAGCAAGCCTGCTGCGAGGTGCTGGGCCATTAACCACTTTGCCCTTTAATATAGACTCTGTAATATCCGAAGCATTTCTACGTATATAATCGATTCTCTTAAAGGTAGCTAACTCTTCGCTTACTTGAGAATAATATACTCGTAATGCCTCAGGACTTTTAAACATAGCTATAGATCTAATACCCATTACTTTAGAAAATAGGGTACCTACCATTTTCTCTATATTACCATCTTCTCTGGTTACAAAAACTACTGCACTTTCAGATGGAACTCTAATATAACCCTTGCTATCCGAATACGTAGAACTATTAGATAATTCATCATCGACATCATTGTATTCAAACTGTGGATCCTCCATAATAAGCTGAGTTCTTCCATTATTATCGCAATTAATAGCCTTTAAAAATGTATCGCTATCTAACTTACCTGATCCCACTACAGTATGATGCATACCTTGAGCATTTAAATTATTAAATGGGTTGTAAACAAATGCTGGGATTTCACCTATAACTTCTACTAAAGGTTTTACATTATATTTCATCTTTAAAATAAGTCTTCTATCTTTCTTAATGAGTTTTTAGTAACTTCTAACAAATTAGATAACTTAGGGCTTCCCTCATCTAATAAAGATGAGTAGTAATTAGACTTACCCTTTATACTCATAAGTAGCTTACCCTTACCTTCTTCTATGTTTACTTTAAGAGTAGCTAGCTTAACTACTTGATCTAGCAATTCTTCTCTAGATGTACAATTTCCTATATTAAATAAAGCTGCACAGAATCTTCTGTATTCCACTCTAGGAGCATTGACCTTTTCATTTATTACCATGCCAAGTACTCTTTGCTGCCTATAATAAGGTAGAACTCTTAGCTTATGATTTCTCCACTTATGTTGAAACAGCATAGTAGATAAGCCCTGCAGAAAATCCTTACCATGAACAGACTTACTAGTACCTATATAGATATTATCACTATATCTAACATAAGTGTAGGGTACATCCTTAAGGTTCTCCATACAATATTCGTTGACTAGTGGGTCTATGTACTCGGCTGCTATTCTGTTAGCTATCTGAGCAGAGCTTATACCACCTTGAGGTAGAAAGCAGAATCCATTGTATCTAACGCAGCTTAGCGTAGCTATAATGCTAGCGACTGTATCTTGATAGCCATAAGTTGTTAAAAGATCCTTTACTTTCTTCTTAGAAATAGAAGGGAAAAAGTCTTTAAAATCTAGGCCTACTATTAAACCGCTATTTTTTAGTAACTCGCCAGGCTCTACAAGTTGCATGCCTGGTTCATAGGCATAGCTGTGTACGCCATGATCTATACCAGACCACACTACATTAAGTAGCATAGTTTGTATATCGCGTATCTTATCTGCAGGACTAAATACATCCCTAACTTTATTTTTAGTTTTTACTTCCAGATGTCTGTAAGGAAATTGCCCTGCTGCTGGAATACCTACATCCATATTACAAAGCCTAACCAAATACCAAAGTGTTTTAATGCTTATGGATAGTTGGTTAGCTAACACATCAGGCGTAACTAGATTATTTAACTCAATTAGCTTTTCTTTTTGATGTTGGTCCAAGATGTTGAATCCTCTGAATTATTAAGCACAAGTTGTTTACACTGGCTAGACATAAAGTAACAATTACCTTGAGTTCTTCTAAGTGCATTAGGGCATACTACACAAGGATTTATGGACTTAATATTACCTACTAAGTCGTTATTATATATAACTGCCTGCTCACCATTAATAGACCAGTCACCGCTACTTAAGCAGGGCCTTTCCTTAGCAGGCATATCTATTAGGGATTTAATTACCCCAGTGTCAATGCCTAAGTCCCATAAAGAGTTACTTAGTGAGCTATCTTTTGCCTTATTATCTATAGCGTATAAGCCTGAATTCCATAAAGGCCTTTTTGTTACTGAATTCAAACCTAAGATAAACTGCCTATGTTTTCTAGTCGCTTTACAAAAACTCCAGTGAAGTACTTCAGTGATGTTATCAAATAGACCATGTATCTTACCTCTATAAACCTTAAGCGGTATTAAAACTTTTACTTTAGGCAGCTCGACTGTCTTTAGCCATTCTAGAGTAGGCTTGATTTTATCTATATTTAACTTTAATAAAGATGCTCCAGATTGAATTCTATTACTATCAGGCAATGAATTGTAAGGGCTGTCTGGGTTAGAACCCTGCGCCTTACCCTCAATAGAAGCAATAGCTGCATTAACTAAGTTTAAGCCAGCAATAATTTGCCTGCTTTCCTCTAGTGGAAATACCATACACCATCTATGTATGCATATTAAGTCACCGAGGTCTTCGTCAGAGTCGGTGAAATAAATAGCATCAGCGCTGGGTAAGTTAATACACTTAACAAGAATATCTCTACCTTTTATTGATGATATCATTTTCTCTCCTATTAGTAGCTTAGTATAACTAAGCTATTGATATTATTTAATAACTATATATCTACCGTATTCAGCCTCGCCAAACATTGCTTCAGACTTAGGCTTTGTACCCCAAGAAGAATTGCTTGGAACTGTTCCGGTTGTACTTAACCACAGTACTTTCTTACTTGGTATTCTATAATCCTGTTTAGGATTGGTACACTCACCGTCTGTAGCATAGATTAGTAAATCCACTTCGCTATCTAACTCTAGTTTATTACCTAACTTATCCTGTCTATTTAGAGTTAGACTACTAGCTAATTTAAATACATCATCAAAGTCTGTACCCCCTCTACCATAGACATTTCTATCACCCTGCTTAGTACTTTTAAGATCGTACATTTTGTGGACCATAGTATCAGCTTCTACGACTGTAACAGTAACTGTCTTGTCTTTGCTCAATGCATCTAACTCAGCCATGATAAGCTGAATATCCTCATTGCTAACAGACCCAGAAGTATCTACAGCAAACAATATATTGTATTGAGGATTCTTTTTAGTTCCAGGAAACTCACTAGTTCTAAAGCCAGAACCCAAGTCTGCATATTTTCTCTTAGGCTTAACTATGGTTCTTTCTTTATCAGAGGGCCTGCTAGATTTACAGAATCTTTGCAACACATCTTGCCATCTTACCTTAGGGGGCATGTACATAGTTGTAAATAACTCTTGTAGCCCCGCAGGCAAAGTACCTCTAGATTTAGAACCTTCGAGTGCTTTGCCTAGCTTGTCACCGGCCTCTAGACCTAGATTTTGTGCTACTTCAGCAGCGCTCTTACCTTCTGGAACGGAATCCTCTCGCATACTTTGCTGAGATTGCTCCAGGTTATTAGATTCCTTACCTAGCTTTTCTAATATATCTTTGGGAACATTCTTTAGATTTATTAGAGATCCGCAACCAGATCCAGCTGCTTGCTTAAGAGCTTCAGTCATGAGCTTTTCTAGATCACAGTCACCGCCTTCACCACCTTCACCCATACTATCTTTTAGCTTATCCATTAGATCGTTAAAATCTAGATCTTCTATCTTAGCGGCTAACTCACCCACATACCATTCTAGGGATTTACCAGTAGGTAAATTTACATCACTAGGATGAATGCCAGCATACTTGCCCAAGCCGTTTGGCTGTAAGGAGCCTATCTTGGTTTTAAGATCATCTAAGGTAAATACTCTTAGTACATCTATTAACCATGAATTAACTGCATAATCTGCTGCTTGGTGAACTACTTGCTTGTATTTAAACAGTGTTTCTTTATCTTCAATTGACTCAAAGAAACGTAACATTCTAGCTGTATGGCCAAGACTCAAATGAGCCATCTCATGGCATAGTACTATACTGGTACCAAATAAATCTAACTCTTCGACCATCTTAGGTGAGTATTGCAATAGATAATGGCCATTGCTAATACTAACACACATTGTTGAGATATCTGGATTCTCAACTATCTTTAACCCTGCGCAGATATTACTAAATACTGCTATACTGCTGTTACTACTATTCATCAAATTAGCTAGATAAACTCTAAAGTTTTTCTCTATGCTGATAGATGTATTAAGATTAGGTAACGAAAAACTTTTTCTGATTTGCATATTCCTAAGGAACTCCTGATGTTGGATCAAAATACTGATATAACTTTCCATGTACTAAATAGGTTAGTACAAGAATCCCCTAGACTAGCTGAGCACGTAAAGACAGCTCAAGTAGGTGAGGATGTTCGTAACAAATTAACTAAGCACGCGTTTGCAGACCCTGATAATAGATTGTTCCCAATCCATACGAAAGCAGACGCAATACTATCTAAAGCTTATACCACAAAATTAGCAAATGTTGCGCCTCATGTAGTAAAAGTCATAGATAATGCTTTGGACATGTACCAAGTAGATAGGTCTATATTTAATAAAGAAGTTGTCAAAGTAGCTCATACTAGACAAGAACCTACTTACTTATTACCAGAAACTAAGCAACTACCAATTAGAAATAAAAACGATATTAAAGTAGCTGAAGAGAGATTGCTGGCAGTGAAGTCAAAGCTTAGTTCTACTACTTTAGTAAAAGCAGCGACTATATTAACTAAACAAGCTGCTGCATACGGTACTAATGTTTCAATAGATACTATGCAGTTAGCCGGCATAACTAAATCAGATACCAGTAAGACAGCCGAGTGGATCGAAGCGAGAAGTCATGCTACCTCAAATACTAAGATTGCTTCTTCTTATAGATGGCTAGCTAGCGAAGTAGCTAAGCTATCTTCGGAAGCCACTAGAGACGATCTTGTAAAAGTAGCTCAAGCCTTAGACGTTCTAGATGCAAAAGCTGATCTAAGAAAGTATTACGGCAAGTCTTTACCAGACCCAGTAACTACCGTATTTAGTACTAAGATAGCTATGGAAAATGTAATGGACTTAGGAGGCAAAGAAGTGCCTGTCTCCAAATTATTAGAAATCGACCCTAATGTCTATGGTGACATCTTAGGTCAAGATGTCAAGCAAGAGATTTGCGATTCTTCTGGTAATTTAGATGAACAAAAGATGGCAGATGTATTTGCAACTTTACCAAAAGACATGAAGGATATGCTTGTATCTAAGCTAGGACTTTAATATGGAATCTAAACACTTAGAGTATAAAAATCTAGAATCAGCCAAGGCTTTGCTGTCCTCAGCTAACTTCGTGGCGGCTACTCCTTTGGTTATAGCTGCAGACATGGTCACTAAAGGCGGAGTATTCACCTGGGAATACGAAACAATCTTTGATGAATTAGAAGAAGCTAAGTGCCTTCCAAATGAAAAACTTAGAGATAAGTTAATGGCTTCTATATCTGCTTTAAGTAACCCGGCCTTTCTTTGGGATGCAGGAGTCTTTAAAAGTATGTGCCAGTCTTTAAATGGTAATATAGCTGCTACACATATATGGGAAGAGCTGTCTCCAGCTAAGGTAGCTTATGCCATGGATGAAATAGATGCTCTTCACGATATATACCAAGGAGCTAGGGATCTAAGCCCTCTTTATGGAGACTCTCCTATTATATACATGGGCGGCACCTGCGCCATAAATGGATTTATTCGGCCACCTAAAAAAATGGATATATGTGAAAAAATATATCACAGGTTTTTCAACCTTAAAGAGCCTGATCTTAGAACTCAAGTTGTCTCGGAGCTAGAGAAACGCAAACACCAAGAAGTGGAAGCGTATTGCAACTCATTAGCTAATATTAGAAAAGATCAGTTAGCTAAGTTAAGGTCTTATTAATACTTATTTAACTCTCTGAACGTTTTTGATCTTAGCTATTAACTTAGGCCATGATTTAGATTTATTCATCTCTGAATATAGCCCTGCAAAGTATGTGCTCGCCTCACCTCTATTTAGCCTTTCTAATTCAGTGTTTAGCAATACTGCATTTTCCTCAGGAAGATCATCCCAGAATTTTACTACATTATTTGCTACTTTCTTCGCTTCTGGGCTGTGTAGCACCAAAGTAATTGCTATACCTTTAACTAATTCACCAAGCAGGTCACCTCTACCATCCTTTGTAATCTTATCTACAATAGGCTTAACTTTGTCGTAATCCTCGTAAATTTCTTGAGGAGTTACTCTATACTCGGTATTAATAATGAAAGAGATTAGATCCCTAGCACTGTCAAAACCGATCATGCCGCTCAAAGCAATAGTACTTAAATGGTTATTATTAGCATCTAAGTATTTGGAGACTGTTTCCCAAGCTGCCGGATTAGGGTAAACCTTACCAGCCGCTCTAGCCTCTAAACCAATTAATTGGTCTGGCTTAGAAGTGATATAGTCTATAACATGCTTGTTTAGCTTTCTGTCATGGGCATATCTACTCCAAGCTAGCGCGTCAGTCTCAAGCCACATATGAACCAAGCGTCTACGCCAGGCGGGGTCTCCAATAATGTCATTGACGCTGTATTCACCATCATCCGGATTACAAGCGCAAACGATATCTACATCTTTAGATAACTCAACATTACCTACTTTTCTTTCTGAGATAACTGCGAATATAGCATTTAATGTAGCTTTATCTGCACGAGTAATCTCATCAAAGAATAACACAGCGCCACCTGGAGCGGTAATAGCATTGTATACTTGTTCTGGAGGTAGCATATCAAAGAACTTTGTATTGCCCTCTCCTCTGAATGGAATACCCATATCAGTCTCGCTCATATGTGAGCATATGAAAGTATACATAGGCTTTCCTAGTAACTCCGCTAGTTGATTCATGCTAGCTGTTTTACCGATACCGGCTTCGCCATGTAGGCAAGGAACTTTACCGGTCTTTAAGATCCTTGTAACTTCTGGTATACAAACGCTAATGTTTGTAGTTGGTATACCTAACTTATCTGCGAAACTGCTATTGTCTTTAATTCCCATTTGATTCCTCTTTTTTAGGTTTATGTATGATAACTCAACCCATACCACTGTCTAGAAAACAACTGGCAGAGTCCTTATTGTTGCTGGACGGCAAACAATTTAGCTTATATGAATACCCATTCTACGACGCTTTGTATGAGGGTATATGGCCACAAACACTTTTGATGTGTGGTAGACAAGTAGGGAAATCTGTATCTGCCGCTAGCTTCTCTGTCTGTGAAGCTATAGCTATTCCCCACTTTAAGTCTCTGTACCTAAGTCCCAGCTCTAAGCAAACTAGCACTTTTAGTAATACACGTATATCTAAGTTAATTAGACATTCCCCTTCACTTAGGACTCTCATGGGAGAAGTTGTGAATGACAATGTATTTTTAAAAGTGCTAGGTAATGGCTCAGAGCTTTTATTTAACTATGCCCAAGATGACCCAGACCGTGTGCGCGGCGTTTCCGCTGATAGAGTTATTTATGATGAAGTGCAAGACATTAACTATGAAGCTGTGGTTCCAGTAGTTAATGAATGCATGTCTAACTCTCCTTATGGGTATATAACTTATATGGGAACTCCCAAAACTCAAGAGAACACTATTGAATACCTATGGCAACATAGCACCCAATCTGAGTGGTGTATAAAATGCGATTCATGTAATAAATACTCATACTATAGAGACGACAAAGGCGTCGGAAAAACCGGCCTTCTATGCTTGCATTGTGGCAAGCACGTAAACCCCAGAAATGGGATCTGGGTAGATATGAAATCTCCCGAGTCGTCTATAGTACAAGCATTCCATGTTCCGCAAGTTATATTACCAGCTAATCAGGAACCTCATAGATGGAAAAGAATTGTATCTAAGTTAGAGACATATTCAGAATCCAAATTTAAGAATGAGGTAATGGGTGTTTCTGATTCCATAGGCTCACGATTAATTTCTCTAGATGAGCTTAAGAAGTGCTGCATTGCAGCTACCTACCCAACCGGCTTTATATGCGCGGGCATCGACTGGTCTGGTGGAGGCACCAAGGGCAACTCCAGAACCGTAGTAACTATTATGTGTAGGCATCCAGGGGGTAAGTTCTCTCTTTTAGACTATAAAATCTATGAAGACCTTAATCCGGTAGACACTATTGATAACATACTGGTTATGCTACAACGATTTAACGTTATGCTAGTTATAGGTGATGCCGGAGAAGGCGCTTTAGCCAACTCTTTATTAGCCAAGAAGCTAGATGGCAAACCCTTATACCAACTACAGTATGGTTCTCAAAACAAACCTTTAACCTGGAATAACGTAGATAGATACACAGCTGATAGAACAACATTGATTGACTGCTTTTTTCATACTATCAAGAAAGGTGGGATGGAATTCCCTGTATATGATAAAATGAAAGAATGCTTTAACGACTATCTAGCTGAGTATGAAGAAGTTACTGCGTCAGGTAAAAAAGTTTGGAGGCACTCACCTAATTCACCCGATGACTGTTTGCATTCATCGGTGTTTTGTTGGATTGCCTGCAAGATACTAACTAATGACCTTACTTTTTACTAAGAAAAGCATACTCTAGCTTTTGCTTATATACCTCAAATGCCTCAACTAAAGGCGCTACTTCATCTTGTATAGCTTTCAAGGTCGCACTTAAATTATGCTTTTCTTCGATGCCCTCAATAAGAAGTTGTAGCTCATTTTCTTTAGCTTGGAGGTCATCATAAACCTCAGGATATGCTAGAGGAAAATCCATAACTGTATCGCCTGCAATAACTCTATAGATACTTTCATATGGGTAAAAACCACTGCAGGGATAGGTACTATTAACTAGAACACCATTCTCATCATAGCTGAATGATGTATTAGCATTATTAACTAATCTAATAGTCAATGTACCAGCACCAGCGTGAATTGAATCTACACTAACTACTCTAGTATTAACTTTAATAGATACTACGCTATTAGAATCTAGCGCTTTCTCAAGGTGAGACATTTGCATCATACTAGTTACTCCCTAAATAGAATTGATCTTCTGATCTTATTAATTAAACTAACTACGCCTATTTTAGTAGCTATCTCTATAACTTCAGAGGGGTCTTCTACCACATCAGGGTATAAAGCCTTTAGCTCTTTTAGTATTTGCTTACTATTTTCTAAGCTTACTATGTAATCCCATAGTTCTTGCTCAGTAACTGCTGTGGTTTCTTTCCCAACCTCAGCGTTAGCTACTTCTGGTTTTTCCTCTACCTCTTCAGAAGTTTCTGCTACTGTAGCACCTGCAGTAGCTTTTAGTCTAGCTGTGTAACTAGATATAGGGTATGTTCTTCTTTTAAACACTTTGCTATAACTACCTAGACATTCATCCAAGGCATCGCAGCGTCTTTGCTTTTCTGCTTCATCTTCGGAAGAAGTAAAGAAGAATTGAGTTACCGGAGTGCCATAGATTTCTACAAAGTCTTTATAACTTTGAACTAGACTGCGTTTGCAATTATCTAGCCCAAATAGGTCAAACAGCCATTTGCCTATTTCTTGCTTACTTGCTGGAGGATTATTCTTAGAAAGCAATCCTAACAGTACTGAATTAGCAGTAGTTCCAGCTCTTAACATAGCTATCCTTCTATCAAATTCTTGATCGTCGGGGCGTATAGTAACTAATGTCTTTGTTCTTGGGCTCAATTAGAACTCCTTTAGGTAAATAGTTTATAACTATAGCTGCGCAATTACGCTGATTAGTATGCAAGCGACCGCTCTTTCAGGGGCGCGCCGAATTCTTATATATTCATAATACACGCATAGCCGGATTATATCCGGCACTTAAATTCCGTAATCAGCAGCTTAACTAATAAGATATGAATAGCTAACACTAAATAGTAAACTACTTCCGTCATCCTGTAGAGTCCGGGTTAGCCGGCATTTGAGCTTCCTTAGTATTTCGTGATGTCGGAGTTAAGCAGAAGCTTCTGCTTTGTAGACATCGCGAGATACTGAGGTTGCTCAAGAAGCGGCGGTTCGGTCTCTACAGGATGAAGGGTGTTGTATTACCTTTATCCATATGTTTATAGTGCCTAGGCATTGGCCTAGTTTTTATCTGTTAGCTAATTTATAATATCTTTATTTATTCTAACTGTCAAAGAATATATAAACCACTTAATGCGATGTTGCAGGGGAGTAATCCTGCCGCCTTCAGGCAGGGTTAATCCTGGAAAACATTACTCGCTAATTTATACCTAGTATCTGATATTTGTATCAGAATTTATCTGGTTTATGTATTCATGTAACTAAAAGCACTAATAGAATACCTTATAACCATGCGGGCTGCAGCTTTAGCTGCTAGCAAAATGGTTGTAGTTTTCTCGAATACTATATATAAGCGCAATGGATTTATCCATTCATACTCTGCTTGATATAACTTAACTAAAGCACTAAAGATAATGCGCAGCTATGTCACGGCTCATCTCGCTAAAGATGAGCCGTGATATGTAAGCTTCATTAGTCTTGCTTTTACTAATGTATGGTATAATGGAGTTATCCATTGATACTCTGCTTGTATAACTTTTAACTAGAGTACTATTTGTTAGTTAAGTCTAGCCGGACTGTCAGTACGGAAGCTTCGCGTACTGACAGGAGGCTGGAGTTACCCGGCTTATTCCAGAAGCGGGGTTACAGGCTTAATTTCTATAACATTATTAGAGTGGGCTATATTTTTATAGCCAGTACGCTACTCTTTTAACTATTGGGCACTGAATGAAAGTGTAAGTTCTTCTCTGGTGAACCGGTGCCAGGGGTGGCTCCAATGACATGTTCGTGTCAGAAGATTATTCTGGCTAAGAAGCATGTCCTGGGCCTATCCTGGTCTCGGTTCACCAGGGATGATCTTGACCAGTCCATCCCCTCTTTAATGTAAGTCTGCTATATTTGTATAGCGAGTTAGCTGCCCTGTTTTATATAGCTTAACTGTATGTTTATACATACTAGTACTGTTTGTATGCAAAGCGCCTTTACCGGGGGGTCCTGGGATCTTCGGTATGTCTTAGAGCAGACCAGAGATTAGTGTAGCTATTATTAGCGTAGCTATGATCTGGACGCGTTATGACATCCGAAGATCCTCGGTACACCTGGTAGAGGGGGGTCTTCGTATATCTACAATACATCTAGGGAGCTATCTTTTAATAGCCTTAGCTCTACTAGTATGTATATTCATAGGTCTAACAGCAGGGGAGTGTTAGATACTAACTTATAACAGAGAATTGCTATTTTTTGCGCGAATATGCCTATTCAGCTTCTCCGTAAGATCTACCTATCTTTATATCATAGGGCATAGCCACTGGTAGCTGAGGGAAGTTGCTAGCTATGAATGTATCGATATGGTTCTTTAGAAAGTCCTTTAAGTTAACCACTTCGCTTTTGGGAATTTCCATAACTATTGAGTCGTGCACAGTTAGTACTAGTCTACCACGTATCTTATGCAGGTTTTTATGCAGATGATTTATTATTCTCAATACTATCTCTGCACAGAAACTTTGCACTAGATAGTTAATGCCTTGCCTGTGATTTCTACTTTCAAACTGACCGCCCATTTGTGCTAGGGGGAATCTTCTAGCCCTGCCGGTTGGTGTTCTTAGAATTCCTTCTTTGGTAACTCTTATTTTAGTAGCATCAATGTATTGCTTGATCTTTGGAAATCTAGAAAAGAAGGTAACCATTAGATCATCAGCCTCATCTATATCTATACTTAACCTATCAGACAAGCCAACATTAGAAATGCCGTATATCAATCCGAATACGATAGTCTTAGCCTTTTGCCTCATCTGATGATATTTATCATCTGTTTTTCTTAGCTTATTAACTATTTCATAATCTTCATTAAATATCACACTAGCAATCCAGCTATGTATATCTAAGTTTCTTTCAAGAGCCCCTATTAAAGCCTCATCTTTAACATAAGCAGTTAAGCCTCTAATCTCCGCCCCGGAAAAATCTATATCTACCATTACTAATTCTTCATTGGCCTGCCAATTGTATTTGTCTCTTAACTTTCTTTCGTAGCCTATCTCTGTACTAGTGTTGGTGGGTACGAACGCTTGCTTGATATTCATACCTGCTATACTACTAGTTATATTCTGTAGATTTGGGCTACTCGAACTAGCTCTACCAGTAGCCGTACCATTAAGATGTATAGCTCCATGTATTCTTTCGTCGTAAGCACTTAGATCTAGAAAAGCTGAAACATAGGTACTTTTAGCTTTAGCTATATCTCTATAGTCTACTATTAAGCTAGCTACAGGGTTACCCATATCTCTGTACTTTTCCATTGTATCTTTATCCGTGCTAGCTTCTCCGCCGTCTGTGGATTTAACTTTAGGAAGCCCGTATCCAGCTATGAATATATTAGCTAGCTCTTTAGTGCTGTTTAAGGCCGAAGGCTCTAATTCCATGTTTAGATCCTGCTTTAGCTTAGCAAGTATCTGCAGTTCTAATTCCCTTTCTCTATTGCCTAGTTCTAATAACTTAGTAGCTAAGAAGCCTCTATCTATCCTAACTCCCTCTACTTGCATTTCAGACAGTACTTCAGTTAATGGTATGTAATGTTGATTCATTAAGGCTATCAAAGGAGGTCTGCCTTCAGCAGATGCTTTAGCTATAGGATCTTCTTTTATGCTATCAATTCTTTGCTTATTAGATATTCTCCAAGTTAGATCAGCATCTATAGCAGCGTAAGGCTGCATTACTTCTACAGCAACATCTTCAAAAGTTATCAACTCAAGCCTAGGGTCCCCATTAGACATCGCTCCGGAATCATAGCCTCTTAGCCAGGATTTTATGCCGTCTCTAGCGGTTCTTAGCTCTTCCTCCACGCTGCTGTTCCAATTATCCAGAATAGCTATAACTTCTTCATAAGCAGCTTTCTCTGCCGCAGTAGTTTTCTTAAGGCGAGCTTTAGCTTTAAGGCTTTTAATACTAGCCTTTATGGAATCTACATTAGTTAGCTCAAACCCTTGCTGGGTAGGAGAGTTATCAAATATAACAATATCCTCAGTATTCGGGTTTCTAACTATATAGTCTTCTAGCTCTTTAGCTACCTTAGCAGCTTTAGCTTCACTTAATAGGGTGTGTAGTTTTTCTTCATATCCCACTAGGCTAGGATAAGATTCTGTGACTACTTCTTTAAGTGAGTAAAACCCTTTCTTGTCCTCATGCAGCATATGCTCACCTAGCATACCATCCCATTTCGTGTTATTGATAGGGCCTCTACGTATTAACTCTTCTACAGATAGCCCAGATATGCTTTCAAATACATGTTTGTATTCAGGATCTTCTTCTATTAACTCTAATATTCTTTCTGCTAGACAAAATCTAGCAATTCCGTAATCGTATTTATAGTTCCACCAGCACTTAGGGTGCTTAGAGTTTAGTACTTTTACTACATAAGGCGCTATTTCTTTAAATTTAAAGCTGGCTTCTCTATGGTCTACTAGAACTGAGAATGCTTTGCCAGGCCCCACGCAGCCTGACATGGCTATAACTCTGCCCTTTTTATTCCAGGGGAATAGGGTAGTAGTCTCAAAGTCTAGAGATAGCATAGTATTGGTTATATCCTTATTAGGTTCAACATACTCTGCGTACTTATTTAGAGTGCTAATAGTTTCTTCTAAGCTATTTGGTAGATCATACCCTTTTAGCAGCTCTGGTATATCTATATCATCCAGGGTTTCACCATAGGCGGTTATTGCTGCCTTTCTTAAATCATTCTTAACTATATCAAATAAACCTGGTTTATCTTCTAGCATACTCAATGGTAGCGTAGGAATAACTTTCATTTGAGTGCCGTTAAAGCTAACTTTGTGTATAGTACCTCTAATATCTGTTATGTTACCTGATATGCCCATAAAGTGACATGCTTCTACACCGAAAGCCACTACTATCTTTGGGTTTGCCATGAGTAGCATATTACCAGTAACTGAAGACTTACATTTATCTACAGTATCATTTACTTTAGATCCTGGGCAGCATACTGCATACATCAAAAAGTGGCTAGCTTGCATATTAAAGCAAGCCTTCTTATCTAACTCGCTACCTTCTTGAGGAAGGGTTTTAAGCATGTATTTTAGTATCTGGCCACCTTTATCGGAGTATAGACCTCCCCAAGGTGGAGGCATACTGGATATGAATACTACTTCAGCTGGTCTAACTCCTTTACCCACAGACATATGCTGCGAGCCATAGGAAGGGCATCCTATACAACTACTAGGTTTAATTACTTTATCCATTGGTTGGTTTTCCTCTGTTATCCCAGTCATCTATCATGCTGGTTATGTCGAATATTGTTATATCTGAAGCTGATATACCGGGCAGAAGAAATTGCTTAAGTCCGCCGGAAGCTTTCTTTCTAGCTGTATGATAGGCTACGCTAGAACTGCTTGAGTCACCCATACGCTTTAGACGTTCTGGGGTTTCTCTAGAATATCTTGGCGACTTGCTTAGTAAAGTCCTTAAGCAGTCAGGCCACATAACTATTAACCATTTAGATACTGTAGGATTCTTGGCAGTACCCGTTTCTACTTCAGCATAACTAACACCACAGTCCATCTCAAGCAGCTTAGATCTCTCTGAGGGATCCGCTAATATAGTTCTGATAGTAGTGTTTCTTATATCCATGCCAGGTCTTTTGTACTCTACTTTTGATGATAAGATATGGCCTATCAAGTCTTTATCGTGAGTTGACTCGGTAATGATATTTAGTAAAGACACCTTAGTACAGATAACCTCTTCTATGTACTTTATAGGATCTATACCAGCTAGCTGAACCATAGCTGCAGTTATAACTACTCCGTCAAGGAATCTTGATGGAACAGACACCCCTGCTTTTATGGCTAGAGTATCCATATTAGTAGGATCTGAGTAATAAGTTCTCAAAGTCGTTACATTTGCTAGATACTCTTTAACATGGTGGTAAAGGCCAACAGTTATACCTCTTCGTATTTCTGTCAGCTCTTCTTCTTCATAACTATCTAATATAACTGTGTGAGGATCCGATTTATCATCCTCTTTTATAGTGTGTATCTGCATAAACCTAGATATGTCGGCTTCTTCTCTTAAGTAATTAATAGCGCAAGCCCATATCTGGCACTTTAAAGTATATACCGTAGCCTCAGCATTATCTGCATTACCTCTGGTAATCCTAGCTTCTGGGGCATTTGTCAGACCGCGTATATCTCTTAATATAGCTCTTACCTGATATGAATGCGAATCGTCTTTATCATCCTCAAACTCGTCTAACGCTGCTCCTAGCGCACAGTTATTCATATCTTTTCTAAACCCAGCAGAGGTATAAGCTTGCTGTACATCTGAGGTACACTCTACTAATCTTAGTTGAGGATTTGTACCTGCTATAAGATCTAATAGCTTTGACTTACCGCTACCCCTTGCACCGTTAAGCAGTGTATAAAGTTGTCTAGGCAGGGCACTAGAAAGTGCATTAACCATCATGGCAGCCGCCAAGTACTTACAGTCTGTTATTCCATCCGCTAGGCTCCAGCCTTTCTGTAGAAGCTCTACTAGCTTTGTATAGGTCTTCTTTAGATCATACCTATGTCCTGTTTCCAAGTCGTGCACGCTCTTAATTTCCTTAGACCATGCAGGTCTAATAATATTGAAGTAATGCTTGCCAACTCTTGGACCCTCTAGTAAGGACCATCTTAGCTTACTATCTACAAACCTGCCTAGATAAACATCATGGCCATTTACCAAAGCCCATACATCTTCATCTATACCATTAAAGTTAGCCTTTAAGTAGTGAGCACCCGCCTTAGCTTCTTGTAGAGAGCTAACAGTTGGAAGCTCACTAGCTAATGTGTCTATAGCAAACTCTAGGTACTTCCTAAGATTTACATTCTGCTCTATTAAAGGTACATCTGTAAACTGTCCATTTTGCTTAGGCTTTTTAGATATAAAAGAGGGAACCCCTATTCGCTCTCTTACCCAAGTAATAGCAGGACCTATATCTATAGCTAACAAACCAAACATCTCGCTGGCTTTGGAGATACGCCATTCGCGGGGTTCTCTTTTATGCCTATGCCAAGCCCTGATTGTAGCCTCAGTGGCTTTACCATCCATGCCTATGAAAAAGTACTCTTGTTTTAATCCTTGCATTATTCTTGCTACTAAGCCTTCCTCACTGGCATCCTTTCCTACAATAAGCTCTAGTATAGTTGCTAGGCTTATATTACAGTTGTTAGCCATATCAGCAGCATACATCATCTGCGAATCAGGATCTCTTATGCAGCTGCCATCCTCTGCTATAACATTTCTTATAGCCTGTATATCCTCAGGATCTAGCTTATCTATCTCAAATAAACTACAGCTTACCAACCACTTATGCACTGGCTCAAAGTTTCTTCTAGTAACGTACTTTATATTACTAGTATCTACCTCAGTTATTACATTTATCCACCTACTCCAACCATGTGTTAAAATAGCTTCGTCAGGATCTTTTGCTTCTACTGAGCTAGGCCAGGTAAATATCTTAGCGGGCATCTTAGTATTTTTTAATATAGACTTCGCTATTTCATTACCTTTGGCATCAGGGTGGTCTGCTGCTATTAAGACCTTATCTACTCCGCATAGCTCATGTAGCATATCTGGACTAGATGCGGCAGCACCGCCAACACCTAGAACTATCTCATAGGTCATGCCGTCTTTATAGAAATTAACTAAATGCTGAAGGCAGTCAAACTCGCCTTCTACTAGCATTGCCTCTACACCCGAACTAGATGTGTTGCCGTATTTACCTAGGTAATTAGCCATGCCGAAGAAACCTAGGTTATCCTCATGCTCGTCTTTTATATATACTATGTCCTTGGAGCTTTGATCTTTTCTTAAAAAGTCAGCTCTTAGTTTGAATCTGCTTATCTCTGTAGGTGTTTTATGATAAAAGAATACTAGAGACCCGACATATTCTGCAGTTATCCAGTCTTTTAGGTATTCATATCCCCTATCGCTAAGAGAGTCTAACTTTGTTCTTAGTATAGATAATGGAGGTAAAACTCCTATTGGCAACCATTTTATTGTGTTACTATCTAAGGGTATACCTCTTTTGGCTAGGTAGTCTACACAAGGCTTGGCAAATGCGTATTCAATCGCAGTTGGATTGTTAATGGCATCTATCAAAGTCTCGTTTAGAGCATTAGCTATACTACCCTTTAGTACTGAGCGTATCTCAGCTTCCTGTATTTCTTGAACTACTTTTACTGGAAAAGACTTAACGCCTTTGTCTTTTAGTATCTTTACTGCGTTGCTCCAATTTGTAGAGTATATTGTAGCAACAAATTTAACTGGGTTGGTTTCATAAGAAGAGCAGCCAAAGCATTTAACAAACTTTTTACTGGCTGATATATAACAGGAAGGTGACGTATCATTATGTCCCGGAAAGGGGCAGCAGCCTTTTAGGGAGTTACCTCTAACTTCCCATTTGCTGGAGCCAGCTTCAATTAGAATTTCTTTCCAACCTGTTAGAGAGATCTCCTCCCATATTTTCCTTAACTGGGAAGTATTACTCATTTTTCCTCCTATACCTTTGGTTATTTTTTACTGCATACTTTTTTGTACTGGCACCAATTACACCAAGCACCCTTATTAGCCTCAGGCTGGGGAGTGTAGGCATTAGCTAGCCTATTTATTTCTTGGAATACTGGGTTCTCTGCACATACATCTCTCTTAAATATCTTTCTAGTATGCCATACTAAGCTATTGTCATCTGTGAAAAACAAGCAAGGCTGCACGCTGGATATCTCCGGATATGTGGAGTGCAAGAGTACTCCATAACTTTCTAGTTGTAAAGAGTAACTAGCTGGAGCCCCAGGCTTACCAGTCTTAATATCTATAGCTATTATGTGCTTCTTACCATCTTTTTCCATCATGATAGCTCTGTCTACAACTCCTCTAAGGGCCGAAGAATAGCTGAAAAAGTCTACTGGATTTAATAACTTATCTACAGATACCCTGAGCTCGCTTTTATCCCAGCTGTACCCTTGCTCTTTTAACTTACCTATTCTTTCCTGTAGGCTATCTACACCCTTACGCATAGACCTTAACTTTGTTTTATTGGCAGTAGTTAGTACTACTCCTTCTTCTGATTCTTTTTCTGCTTCTTCTTTAGTTCTGCCTGAGTTTAATAACTCGGCGTACTTATGCGCAGAGCTACCTAGGGTAAGAGCGGTATCGTCTGTTTTATGTAGCTCTTCTTCAGATAACTTTAACTTATCTACGTAAGACCAATGAAACTTAAGTGCACATTCGTCTAGCATGGATGCTTTCGAGGGGCTCCAAGCCCCCAGGCTAATAGCTTTAGGGCTAAAAAAAGTCATATTATTTCTCCTGTGTTTTCCCGATGTAGGGAATACAAATATACTATATTATATAATAATTGTCAATATAATTATAAAAGTTACTAAAACCTATTAATGCAATTACATATTAAAATCTGGAGCAGATCCGTCACCATCATCAGTATCAAAAGGCAAGGCTTTTGGTTGTTGTTGGCTACTAGGCTCTTCAATACCCACTAGCTTTGTAGTATTGGCTTTCAATCCATTATAGTCTTCTTTAACTAGGCTATTAAAGATCTCTGCTGCAACTTGGGCTGTTGGACTTGGTAAAGAACTACTTACAGATACTTTGAACTGATGCCAATTCTTACCTGTTTTGCTCTTAGCTTCTGAGCTCAAGATGAACTGAGTATCCCAGATCTTTCTTGTTCTAGCTGCTTGTCTAACTAGGAATTTACCAGAGCTTTCACTAGTCTTAGCAAAAATGATTCTAACAAATCTGGTTAGATCAGAAGTTAATGCGAAGACATTGATATTGTCCATGCAAGCTGTTCTTTGGTCATTACGCCAAGGAAGATTAGGGCAATCAGTGCATTTACCGAATTTGCTACCATTAACTCCATCTACTGAACTACACTCAATAACTCCGCTATTATCTCCAGCTACAAACATAGTTCTGGAGTTATATGCAAATACTGGCACTAACTCAATTTGGTTACCTAGGTTTGTACCTGGAATATATAACTGACCCATTCTGGATCCTTCTGGGCAATCTGCCTTAGAAAGGCTTTGTGCTTGAACGATCTTAACGGTTGGGATTCTTAGCTTGTTTGATTCAATACCGACAAGACCTTCAGTGCCGGGCTTGACCAAACTAATTAACTCTTGTAACTTAGCTTGTTCTGAGCTATCTAACTTACTTAATAAACTTTGTAAATCCATAATAATAGGACTCCTTATGAAAGAAACTAATAACTATAAAGAAGATCAAGACTCGCTTGATACTTACTATAACCAGCTGTCTACTGTAACAATACTAGACAAGGACCTAGAGTTTAAGTACATGCAAGAGTATTGTGATAGTAAGACTAGCGATGACAGGAAGACTATCATACGCCAAAAAGTCGCTGAAAGCAACTTAAAGCTAGTGTTCTCTTTAGCCAAGTATCTATGGAAAGATAAGGATAAAGAAACACTACAAGACCTAATTTCCGCGGGTAACGAGGGCTTGTTAATGGCTATGGACAGATATGATCCAAAATATAATGTTAGATTCTGTACATATGCCGGGCACTGGGTTTTAATGTGTATGCGGAAGGTACAAAAATCACCAGTTAGATACCCAACAGATAAGAAGCCGCCTAGAATACTAGGCGAAGAAGCCGTACCTGTAGGTTCTTTTGAAATGAACTTATACGAAGTGCTAGAAGAATCTGACGATCTAGATTCATTAAGAACATTCTTTAGATTTTTAACAGAGCGAGAGATATATATTTTAAATAATTCTCACGGTTTAGTTGAGGGAGGTAATGTTAAATCCCTTAGAGATATAGGTAAAAAATTAAAGCTGTCCAGCGAAAGAGTTAGGCAATTAAAATCAGGAGCAGTAGCCAAACTAAAACGCTGGTGCGAATACTAACTCTAATTATCATTCAACCCTAAGATTAAGGTTAGTATGTCTGTATTGTCGCTAGGATTTAATACCCATTGAAGTGTCTTAAGAGCGATTTCAATATCCAATACTGAATTGGCTGATACCTCATCTCCTAGATCTTTAAGAGTATTCCTTTCTTCACTTAACTTAGATACGGCCTCTAAAAGCTCTTTATCTTTTCTAGTGCCTACGGGAGTACTAGACTTGCTAGTAGCAGTGCTTGCGACTGGTTTTCTGTGCTGGTTTTTAATACCACCTTTACCGCTTGCCTTTGCTTCTTCCTCCTTTTGGTTAATAACTTCCTTAATTAACTGCCCTGTAGCTCCACTCTTAGCCTGTTCTAGAACTTCTTTGCGGGCGACCTCATCTTTGACATTAGCGATGATTTTTCCTACGTGGAATGTAATCTCGCCTTTGTCAATAGCCTCAATAACTTCAGGCATTTCTTCTTCTTTGGCTAGCAAGCTTAATCTGGCCTTGATAGTGTTTTCAGCTAATGAGCAGTTCCTACTAACTTGCTCCATGCTTAAACCAGAAGCCATTAAGCTCTTGATTGCCCTAGCTTGCTCGATGGGGTTCCAATTTAATCTCTGAGTATTTCTAACTAACGCATCGCCACCTAGTTGCGCCATAACCTGAGATCTGATGTTGTCTCTAACTTCGTCTTGCTCCTCAATTTCTGCTGCAGGATTCAAAGCTAACCATTCCTGAAGAAACTCTTCTACCATAGAAGTGACTGAAGGCCTAGCTTCGCAGCGTATTTTTGTCAGAGCTTTACCATTACTAGTAGCAATAATACCTTCTTTTACTAATTGGCTAACGGCATAACATCTGCGGTTACCCTCTAGTACTCTGTAGCTGCCATCGGCTTCTTCAGGTTCCATAACAACTGGTGACTCTAAAAGGCCTCTCTCAGCGATACTTGCTTTTAGGCCAGCAATAGCATCATCATCACCGTAAAATTCTCTAGCTTGTAACTCGTCAGAATCATTGGGATTCTTGAACTCTAACTTAGATAGTTCTACTAATACGTATTTTCTTCTTACGTCACTAATATCTACTTGTGGGAAATTATTCTTTTCCATATTTACCTCTACATGTGCTGAAGAAAGGACACCACTTCTCTGTGCACATCCAGGAAGTGGGAGCTGTTTTAGGAAAGTTTCCTTGAGAAATATTCAAGGCAACCTCACCTATTAAATCAGTAAAGTACTGTAACTCACCTTTGCTAAACTCATATCTTACTTGGCTTAGCTTGGGTGTTTTTGTTTTAACTATCGAGTCAAAGCGAACTCTAGGATTGTTCTCTACTAATGCGTACATAGCTAACTGAACGCTGTCTCTAGCATCTGCAAAAGTTTTAGATTTCTCTACTACCTTTAAGTCACAGATCTCCGAGAAGCCAGAGCTATTATCTACATAGTCAATATACCCCAGAACAGGTACGTCTCCCACTAAGGACTCGAACTTTTTCTCTGAGCTTGTGGGCAGTAGTATGGGAGACAACTCCTTATACCACACTTTATACAAATTTTGCGCGTATAACTTAGTAGCATCTGCTCCTGCGAAATCATCAAAGTCAATAGACTCTTCAGTAACCATGCTAGTAACATCTATATCTGCTTGAAGCAAGATGTCCTCTACTTGTTGTGGAGCAAGTTCCTTAGATAGCATTTCTTTTATATGTGTCTCTACATATTTATGTACAGACGAACCTATGACCATAGACACAGGTCTTTTAGCTTCTGGTACAATGCCTAGTACGTACTCTTGTTCGTATTGCTTTGGGCATCCTAGGTATTTATTTATTTGTGAGGCTGATAGAAACCCCTTAGGTAGATTGTATGCCACTTATATCTCCTTTAGTGGTATTGTGGTTTTATTACTGGACCTCTTAAGAATGCAACCTGAATCGAATGGCTCTATCTTGTTAGCGAGGCAGTGTATAACTTTATTACACGTAACGCAACTTGGCTTTGAGGAAAGCAAGTTACTCACGTCTATTTTATTATTAAGTAAGTTAACTGTGCTATGACCTATAGACCCTTCTATTACAACTACTTGCACTAATAGCTTTGAAAACCCAGCTGCTCTTAAGCCATAGTTTCTATCTAAGCTTTGCAGCCAATGGTCTAGGGCGAAGCTAAGTTCTGCGTAAACCATTATGGGAGCTTTAAAAGTAACTCCTATGCCCATAGATATCTGGGCTAATATAATGCAATTGCCCTCATAGGCATTAAATGCCAATTCTACTTTAGTAGGGTCATCAGTAGTATGATCATACCTAAATACTTTACCTAGCTTTATTAATTCCGCATTTAGCCTTTCTAGTGTTTCTCTATGCTTAGCCCACACTATCACCTTACTACTTTGTATGTGAGAGCCAACCAACTCCACTACATTATCTAGTAAGCTACTATCCCCTATATCTAGAACATCTCTTCCAGGGTCTATAGTTTCTACAGAGCATTTAGATGTATAAGGCTTTATATTATTAGCTACGCAGCTATCTAGTAGATAACACCCGTCGCATATGTTTGGATTCTTAAGTGACTTATAAACAAAGCCAGAGCTAATCTGTGAGCATCTAGTCATAGCAGTCACTGCATTCTCTGCTGCAGGTACTGTATCTGTACCTATTGTTAGAGAGTCATAGTTAACTATTTTATTATATGCCTTTACTAGCTTCGGTGAGCCAGGAACTTCAATTATTTGTATGGTTCTTTCTGGCAAGTCTAGGCAATCTACAGCTTTTTTACGTATAGATGTATAGCCAACTATGTCTGTTAACCTGTCTATATTTTTTACACCAGTTACTATGTGGCTATTATAGTTGCTAAAGGTCAGATACTCTTGCTTAAAATCCCAGCTGCTAGGTACTATAAAGTTACCCAAGAATTTAAGCTGGGCCCACATATGCACTGGACTACCTAGACTAGGTGTTCCACTTAGTATAAGCCGCCTAGCTGGAGCATTAGGGCCGTTAACTAATTTTAGTATAGCTTGAGTTCTTTGAGAGTCTGGAGACCTTAAAGAATGGCTTTCGTCTGCTATTATTAAATCAAACTTCAAGCTTAATAACTTATCTAGACTAGCCTTAGCGCTATCATAGGTAATAACCATGCCTACTTTAGAGCTGGAGTACTCTTTGTCTATCTTACCTTCTCTATCCTTAGGTCCATAAGATACTATAGGAACTATTTCCAGCTCAGAGTTTGAGTTTGTTTTCATCTCTCTTTGCCAGGTGAATAGATTTACTCTTAAAGCTAATACTAGTACTTTTAGATTAGTATTCTTACTATATAAATAGCGTATTAAATCGCAGGCTATCTTTGTTTTACCTAACCCTGGGTCATAGAATAAACCAAGCCTTGGCATGTTAATACAATAACTTAAACCCTCTAGCTGGTGCTTGTAGGGTTGCAGATGTGGCTCATAGCCGTCTAGATCAAGCATTTCTAACTTTGAGTGAGTTTGCTTTAACTGATCTCTTAGCTGAGCTATCTCTTCGGTTTCTTCCCAATCTAGAATATCTTTAAGAGCATCTAGATCATTAAGAACCATATTGCCAAAAGGGTAAAAAGCTGGTAGATACCAAAGACCATTTGCTTTATTGAATGTAGCTCCGTAAATACCTTTTATAACTGGTATGTCTTTAGTTTTTAACTGAGTTATAACTATAGCCTTATTGGCTAATACTTTGATTTGCATTGCATTCTCCTATCTATAGAGTATTAGCTTAAACTTATAACATAATATCCTGATTTTTTAGGGAAGGATTACACATGAGTTCTTTAGGATTTAATGACTTTACAGACTCTTCGGGTCTAGGGGTTAGCAACTTCGCTGACCCAATGAGATTATGGGTACACTCATTCTCTCCTAGAGATTTGAAGCAGCTGTTTAGATGGACTGAGTATTTATACTATAACAGTGCTCAAATATATGCTGGAGTTAAGAAATTTGCTGAGTATCCGATAACTGAGATTAACTATCTCAGTGATAGTGACAAGTTAGTGTCTGCTAATAAAAGACTATTGGAGGATATTCTAGGTATAAAAAGAGCTTTAATCAGAGCTAGTTTAGATCTACAAGTGTACGGCAACTCTTTTACTAGTATGCACTTACCCTTTAGAAGATTCTTAAAGTGCTCTGGCTGCGGATACGAGGCGCATGTTAGCATCTGCGATTATAAATACAGCCCTATGTCAGCCACTTTTAGCAATAAATGCTCAGAGTGTAAGTTAGATGAAAAGGTTGAGGTGATAGATAAGCTTATACTAGAGCCTGAGAAGATTAATATTATCAGATGGGACCCTAAGCTTATAGACATCTCAGCTAACTTAGTTACTGGAGAAAATGAGTATTATTTTAGTGTACCTGCAGATATGAAATCTGCTGTTTATAACGGGGATAGGCATTTAATAGAAACAACACCGCTTAGTTTACTAAGAACTATGGCTGAGGACGAACTATTTAAGTTTAATGCTGGAGAAATATTCCACATGAAGTCTGATTCTCCTTCTGGGTTAGAAAGCGGGTGGGGATATCCTAGCTTGGTTTCTGCTATACATTTGTTCTACCATGCCAGTATTTTAAGAAAAGCTAATGAGGCTATTGCTTTAGAGAGAATAGTTCCCATGAGAGTTATGCACCCTCAAGCTATCTCTGGAGCTGCTGATCCCATCATGAGTTTATCTATGGGCAAGTTTATGGGAGAAGTAGAAGAGAATATTAAAAGATGGAGAAGAGATCCTAACCATATAATGATGTCTCCTGTAGCTATCGGCGTAGCTCAGGTAGGGGGCGAAGGAAGATCATTAATGGTTACCCAAGAAATTTCTCAAGCAGAGGATAATATTATAGCTAGTATGGGTATTCCTAAAGAATTTATATACGGCGGGCTAAGCTTCAGCGGCTCTAGTGTTACTTTAAGAATGCTTGAGAATCAATTAGAACCCAGTACTTTCCAATTAAATCAATTACTAAAATGGATTACGGATAAATGCGCTGCTTTTCTTGGTTGGGAAAAAATAAAAGTAAAGCTGGGTGATTTTAGAATGATTGATGATATGCAGCAAAGACAAATGGCTATGCAGCTATGGCAGTCAGGAGTTATATCTAAAACAACTCTAGCTGAAATGAATGGCATAGATATAAATGAAGAGCGTGAAAAGATTAAGAATGAAAATCTATCCGATGCTAGAAATCAAAAGAAGATGGATCTAGAAATGCAACAAATGCAACAAGACTTAAGTGTACAAGCTAGACAAATGTCTATGGATCAGCAAGCGCAGCAAATGGGAGGTTCTGGCTTGAACTACGATCAACAAGCTGTTATAGGTCAAGCAGACGGCATTGCTCAACAATTCATGCAAATGGACCCAAGCACTAGAAAATCCCAGCTAGCTAGCTTGCAGTCCGAAGACTATGTAATGTATAGTGTTGTAATCCAACGCATTGAACAACTGCAATTAGACCAGAAGAACCAAGCATATGCCCAGATGCAGGGCATGGCTCCACCTCAAGCCTAGTGAGACATAAATGGATTCAAGTAGCTCAGACTTTATTACTAAAATATCACAGACACAAAGGCCTCTGGATCTAGATCCCTTTCCAGATATCCCAGATCCGCCAGCCGGCTTTAACTCAGAGGTTAATCCCTTTAAAACAGAAGGTGTTAGCTCAGTACCTCCATATTTAGAATCTAAAAAGCAAGAGTATAAGTATATACCTTTTGCTAAGGTTTTCTGGATAGCACCCGAGGGCTGTCCTGAGTTTAATGAGCTTCTCAAAAGAGGCGCGTCGGGCGAAGTTCTTATAGCTAAAAAAGAAGTGGCAGATGTCAAGGGAACAGCAGCTTTCAAAGTATATGTAGAATGGCTTGAGCAGCCTGATAGCTAAAAAAATACATTTCAAGCGAAGGCTTTGTGTTACCACTTAGCCTTCTAGCTTAGCTTAGCTTAGCTTAGCTTAGCTTAACTATCATTACGTTTCCTCAACCGTCATGTTGGACTGTTAAGGTTAACTTATTTTTTAATAACTTATATTCAACTTTGACTACTTCTTAAAAGAAGTTATCAAAATCAAAATCACGATCTGGATCTGTCATTCTAATTTTTTCCTTTTCCTAATACCATACCCGTGTCTATTGTGGTTTCTTCGGGAACCGGTATCTGATGTTTGTATAACTACTTGGTTCTGCGGTTTATCAAATAGTAACTTGCCTATATAAACGCCTAAGCCTATTAAAGCTCCGACGCCTATTTCAGCTAATACTCCTTGGGTAGCTTCTCCAGTGTTAACTGTGTTTTCTTCCGGTTTAGCCGGGTTAAAACCATTTTTAATTTTCACGGCTTTTCCTTCCGTGTATCTCCCCCCATTTGGAGGCTTATTCTAGGATAACCTTTAACTCATCTAAGTTCTTGGCTTCTCCTAGTACTGCAGCTTCTACATCTACATTTAGTTTGAATAGTAGTGCTGCCTTTTCTTCTGTTCCCTTAATTAGTAGAGCCAGTTGTTTGTTTGTATTCCCACCTTTTAAGGCTTCCATGAAGGCTCGTATATTCTCTATGTTTCCCATATCCAGATAATTTGTATGGCCTACTAGTGTCTTTATTGATTTAATTTGTCCCTCATATTTTTCTAATTGTTCCTTAGCATATTTTATTTCTTCTTTGAACTTGTCTAATTTTTCCTGATACTCTTTCTGAAATTCCTTTTCTGCTTCAGCTTTAATTAACTCATCAGCAACTCTCTGTAATTCTTTTAGGGCTTCTTCTGTTTTCCTCGCTTCCTCTTCCTCTTTCTTTTTATTTTCTTTCCAGACTCTTTCTTCTTGAACCTCTGCTTTAGCCAGATCATTGGTAATCCATTGAACTTGATTTCCTTCTGTTCCTTGCCATAGATCTGGATTGCATACCCTGTCTAATACCTCCATGCCTTGATACAAGGTTACCTTGAGGGTTTTTAGAACCTTACCTTCATCCTCTAATTCAAACCATACGCCCTTCCACACTTTGCCTTGATACAGAGTAGTTGGCACTAACTTGCTGGTTGTTATTGGGGTATTATCTGCCCAGGTATAACCCTCGTAGTTATTTAACTTCTTTAGATCTTGGTGCTTAACCCCACCTTGATTTTCAGCTGCTCTTCTATAGCCTACTTTGATCTCGTGGTCAAAGAAAGTGAAATCTTTTGTGGATCTTTCTTTTCCACCGCAAGTGGCTACTTCTTGTAACTTATTAGCAATACTTTGCAGAGTTTCTGGTGTGGCTGAATATACAACGCAGCTGGTACCTTCTACAAATTCTTTCCTAACTTTTACTCTAACTGGGTTTACTACATGAGTTAGGCTTCCGTCTTTAACTGGAATACTCAAGATTAAATCACCATTAGCTGTAACTGTGCCGCTATCTTCACCTGGTTGAGCAACGGCTTTAACTTTAGCTTTATCTGAGAAATCGCTGTTTCCAAATTTTCTCCATTCTGCTTTAACTGGTTGGCCGTTATTAGGGGCCTTAACTGAGCTATTTTTTTCTGTGCTCATTTTGTAACTTCTCCTTTATAGGGTTGTTGTAATCGGTCTTTTTCGACCATATACTTATAACAGAATATTTTGATTTTTTGTGTGACTAAGTAGGATAGAAAAGATGTCAAACGAGCAGCCAGAAGTTAAGCCTATATTGATGGGAAGTGAGGATAGGCAAAAGGAGCTAAGAGCTAAGTCTATAGAAGGCTTGGCGGATTTATTTCCCATTAAAGGAACTCACCACGATGTAGAGATAACAAACCTAAGGGTTGTAGAAAAACCTGTTGATTACAAGATACATAAGGAGACTTTGTATAAACGAGGTACTTTGTATGAACCAATTAAAGGCGATGTAGTTATTAAAGATAAGCAGGGAAACATAGTAGATAAGAAAAACGGCCATACCCTAATGCACCTTCCTAGAACATCTTGGAATAATGCGTTTCTTATTAATGGAAATGAATACTCATTTAAACATCAATTAAGAACAATGCCAGGCGTATACACTAGACAACGAGAAAATGAGGAGTTAGAGGCGTCTTTTAACTTAGCTAAAGGAAGTAACTTTAGGGTTAGTATGGATCCAGCTAAGGGCCTTTTAAATATGCAATATGGAACTACTAGTATACCTATGTACCCAGTGCTACGAGGCTTGGGCATGGAACATGGAGACATAGCTAATTACCTAGGTAAAGAATTAGCCGATAGAAATGCCTCTGAGTATGGATCAAAAAGCCAAGCAGCTATCTCTAAGTTGTATGAAAAGCTAGTTCCTGAAAACAAGCGCCTAGCCACTAGCCATCAGGAAAAAATACAAGCTATACAAGAGCATTTTGACGGCACCATATTATCTGAGAAAACAACTCAAAGAACTCTAGGTAAGTCATTTTCTAAGGTAACCCCTGAATCTATATTAGTAGCCAGTAAAAAATTAATAGATGTATACAAAGGCGATGCTGAGCCAGATGATAGAGATTCTTTAGAGTTTCAAAGAGTTCTAGCTCCCGAGGATATGTTTAAAGAGCGTATTAGACTCAAGGGTAAAGAGCTAGCCTTTAAAATTAAAAACAAAATGGATTTAGCTAAAGATATAAAGGTTTCCCAAGTGCTACCTAGCACTGCTATCACGCCTTTATTAAAGCAATATGTATCAACTTCACAGCTTTCTATGATACCTTCTCAAATTAATCCAGTAGAGTTGATAGACAGTAGTTTAGGGGTTACTCGTTTAGGTGAAGGCGGTATTGGGTCTGATAGAGCTATACCTGGCGATGTTAGGCAGTTGCACGCTACTCAGATGGGTATTATAGATCCGTTTAGAACTCCTGAGTCTGGGCACTCTGGTGTAGATGTTAGATTTACAATTAGCTCTGGCAAAGATAAAGATGGGTATTTATATACTAAGCTAATAAATGCGAAAACTAACAAGCTAGAATGGGTTCCAGCTAGAAAGATTAGGGATTATAACATAGCCTTCCCCCAGCAGGAAATAGATAAGGGTAATGTCGATGCTATGGCTAAAGGCAAGATAGCCAAGATTAAGCCTAAAGAAGTAGATTACAAAATAGATAGAGTAATAGATATGTACACGGTCAATACTAATATGGTTCCCTTCTTAGATGGAACTCAGGGTAACCGTATTATCATGGGCTCTAAAATGGTGGGGCAAGCTGTTCCTTTGGTTGAGAGGGAAACACCTTTAGTTAGAAGTGCCTCAGACGAAGAAGGCAAAGTGGACATGGAGACAGTAATAGGTAGAACTGCTTCTAAGTTAGCTCCTGTAGCAGGAACTGTAACTAGTGTAAGTTCTGACAATATGGTTATAAAAGATTCTTCAGGAAAAGAGCATACAGTACCTTTAGCTAACCATGTCCCTATGGCATCTAAGACTTTCTTCCACCATACTCCAGTAGTTAAGGTTGGAGATAAGGTTGGTGAGAAACAATTAATAGCTGAAAGCAACTATACTAAAGGTAATACTTTAGCACTAGGTAAGAATCTTAAGATGGCTTACATGGCATACCACGGCCTAAACTCTAATGATGCTGTGGTAGTATCTGAAGAAGCAGCAAATAAGATGCGCTCAGTTAAGATGAGCAAGTATGTCGTAGAGGTAGATAAAGACACTAGAGTTGATCATTATAAACATGCGGCTAACTTCCCTAAAGTATTTACTAAAGATCAATATGCTAAGTTAGATAGTGGTATTGTTAAAAAAGGAACAATACTAAAACCAGGGGATCCTATAGTAACTGTTTTGCAAAAGAAAGCCCCTAGCATAGAGAACCAAATACTAGGAAGAGTACATAAATCTCTTAGATCAGAGTACGCTGACAAAACAGAATCCTGGACCGGAGAATCTGAAGCAGAAGTAGTAGATGTTCAACAACAGGGTAATAAGATAACTGTTATTACTAAGTCAGAAGAACCTTTAAGAATAGGCGACAAGGTATCTAATAGGTATGGTGGTAAGGGTGTTGTTTCAAAGATTATACCTACAGAAAGCATGGTTCAGGACGAATCAGGTAAGCCCATAGATATTTTATGGTCAAGCCTTAGCGTTGTTTCGCGTATTAACCCTGGCCAAGTTATAGAAGTAGCTATGGCTAAAGCCGCTCAAAAACGAGGTGAGCATTATGCTATTCCTAGTTTTAGAAAAGTAAACAATGTAAAGATGGCTAAGGAAGAGTTAAAGAAGTATGGGGTTAAAGATAAAGAAGATGTATATGACCCTATTACCGGTAAAACAATAAAAGGAGTTATGGTTGGACCTCAATATACTTATCGCTTGTTTAAGACTACTGACACTAACTTCTCAGCTAGAGGTATAGATGGCGGCTACGATATAAATCAAACTCCAAGTAAAGGCGGGGATGAAGGTGCCAAGGGCACTGGTATGATGGAGATAAATGCCTTGCTAGCTCACGATGCTAGAGACATATTAAAAGAAAATGCAGTTATCAAAGGCACTAAGAATACTGAGTATTGGAGAGCTGTTCAGCTAGGTAGACCGGTACCTCCTCCACAAAGTAGTTTTGCTTTTGATAAGTTCAAGCACATGTTAGCTGGCGCCGGTCTTCGCATGGATAAAAAAGAAAATATGATGACTTTAGCTCCTTTACTAGATAGTGAAGTTAAGAAAATGTCTAATGGGGAAATTAAAAACGCTAAGATGGTATTAGCTAAGAACTTAATGCCTGAGCGTGAGGGTTTATTTGATATAGTAACAACTGGGGGTTTGCAAGGAACTAGATATTCCCACATAGAGCTTCCAGAATCTGTTATGAATCCTTTGTTTAGTGATGCCGCTAGAAGGGTATTAAACATGACAGAAACGAATCTTAAGAAAGAAGTTGTAGAGAAGGGAGGAGACTTTGTAAGAGAAAAGCTTAATTCCATAGATCTAGATAAAGAGCTATCTGATACTAAGTCCCAGCTACCTAAACTAAAGGGTGCGGATAAGGATAATGCGTATAAGAAAATAAAGGCTATTAATGCTCTTAAAGAAAATGGGCACAAGGCGGGAGATGCCTATATGATGAAAACATTCCCTGTTATTCCTCCCCAATTTAGGCCTGTAGTTCCAGGGCAAAATAATGATCTTTTGGTATCCGATGTTAATCACATGTACAAAGATCTTATACTAGCTAAAGAAAAACTTCAGGAAGCTAAGGATTTAGACTTACCTGACCAAGATATACAAGATATGAGAGCGCATGTTCAGCAAGCTGCTGGAGCTGTTATTGGGGTTAACCCACCTGTATCTCAAAAGCTAGTACAGAGCGAAGTTAAAGGAATAGTTAATACTATTACAGGTACTAAGACAGGGTTTTTTAACGGTAAGGTTTTGGCTAGAAGGTTAGACTTGACTGGTAGAGGTACTGCCGCTCCAGATCCCGATCTAGGCATGGATGAAGTTGGCTTGCCTGAGGATATGATGTGGGGTATGTACTCCCCATTTATAATGAAGGGGCTAGTAAAAAGAGGCTACAATGCTGTTACTGCTAAGGAAATGGTGGATAAAAGAACTATACAAGCTAAAGAAGAATTAGCTATAGAGTCCAAGAATAGACCTGTATTTATAAACAGAGCTCCTACATTACATAGATTTAATATGATAGCTGCTTTTCCAAAACCAACTTCGGGTAAAACTATTACTGTTTCTCCTTTTATGGAAGACGGAATGAATCTTGATTACGATGGTGACGCTCTACAAATACATTTGCCTGCAACTGAGGACGCTGTCAAGGACACTAAGAAAATGCTATTATCTAATAACGTATTCGGTGACAGAACTAGAGAGCAGTTATTAGCCTACCCAAAGCATGAAGCTATAGCTGGCTTAGCTAGATACTCTGAAAATAAGACAGAGTCCTCTAAAAGCTTTAAATTTAAAACAGTGAGAGAAGCTAAAGAAGCGTATCGTAGGGGCGAAGTTAACTTAATAGACAACGTGGAGATCGAACAAAATGAATAGTGCTTACTTACAAAGAGCCTACCTAATAGGCAGCAAGCTAGCTGAGCTAAACAATGCTAACGAGTTAGCTGATGCCCTAAGTAAAGTAGATGAGCCAACTCGAACTTCTGAAGTTGGTAGGGGAGTTAAAGATTCTAAGTCTACAATGACTGGGGATGCCCAGTATAAAGGCGGTGACACTTGGGGGCACAAAGTAGAGCTATTTATGCCTAGCAATATGGGAGTTCCTTCAAGATGAATGACTACTCCAACCAGTACCTAGTCGGTAGGCAACTAGCCCTTAGGGAGTTTGAAAAGCAAGCAGTCCTGGGATCTTTAGTTACCGCTGGAAAGTTCTTATGGAACAGCCCTCTTAAGAAAGCTTTAGGATATTTAACAGGTTTTGGTGGTAGAATAGGTAAGCCCGGTAGCTTTGCATATAAGTATATGCCTTCTAGTACAGTGGGTTTTGGGTTAACTAGCGGAACCATGAACGCGGCTATGGCTGAAGAAGGTAACAGAGCTAATGCCTTTGCCACTGGAGCCATAGCTGCTGGTGCTGGTATGGGTGCTTTCAGAGGTATGAGCCATATAAGTAAAAGAGTTATTGCACCTTGGATGCGTAGAGGCAATATGGCTAGGTATAGTAAAATGGGTTTTGGAGATGATGCCTCTAAGTTGCTTCAGCAAAAGAATGAATTTGGGTATATGGATGATATTTTAAATCATACTGGTGGGCATATGGGTAAACTTAAAAACTACACTAATACTCAGCAGTTCAAGCTTCTTAATCCAGAGCATCAGAAGTTAATTACTGATTCCCTTACTGCAGCTAAAGCCAATAAAGGGTATTTTAGCGAGGAGGCTCGTAAACAGATAAGTAATATTAATGCTGATTATATAGCTAAGGCTAAGGACTTAGTTGCTAATACTTCAGGTGCTGCTAAGTATAAATACCATTTAGGCACTAAAGCTAAGTATGTCGGAGCTTTAGGCGGAGGTTTGGGTATTTCAACTGCTACTCATGAGCCTATAGCTAACGCTGTCGGTAATACAGTAGGGAGAGTTATACCAAAGACTAAGCAGACACCTAGCAATATGTATAATCCATACTACGGAGGAATGTAATGA